>Ga0081539_10000724_pt1 | contig 66085 bp, 62 predicted proteins | sample TabmetS4T2R2_FD_71023 | JGI IMG/M metagenome (GOLD analysis project Ga0081539, IMG submission 71023) | Tabebuia heterophylla rhizosphere microbial communities from the University of Puerto Rico - S4T2R2 | ecosystem: Host-associated > Plants > Roots > Rhizosphere ...
CGTCCGTGTATTGCGGGACAGTAAACTCATCAGGTACGTTGCCATCGCAGGGGTTAGTAGAGTGCTGAGGTTGTCCATAACACCAACATCTTATTGCACTTTTTGACTCCTGCGTAATCCCAGCCACTGGTAACTTACAATGTCCAAGATTTTCCTCGCCTCCACTACAAGTGGTTGGCAACCGGGAACCACCATCCTGGCATCATTATTGCCGAACGAGAAAATCCTCGGCGGAATATTCGTGCGTTGCTGAATTTTTTAGTTTTAGTCACTGCCGAGGAAATGGTCAATCAGCTTGAGTACTTGAACTTTTGCAGATAGACAGAGAACCGATTGAGTCGTGGTACTGCCTTCATCTCACCGCCGTTCCTTATACAGTCAGTCCCGCCCTCTCTGTTTTTTGTCTTTTGTTAATCACTTAGAGTGACTATTTTACAGTAAACTTCTTGTGAGATATAGATTCTTAGGACCTGCTAGGGTGGTACGTGATCCGCGACCTACTCATGATTAATCTGTGGGCCAAACAGGATTAGAGGAGAACAAATGAAGAAACCAGAGGAATGGAAAGACAGCTAAAAGAGACACAATATTGACCGGATCGCGACCAACCTCAAGTGGACTTTGCCCAAAGCGCCGCTTTAGAATGTTGAGAGAATCTGTTTGGGGGTAAGGGCAATGAAAGAACAGGTTTCTAGTGGACAAGTTCGTAAGGAAAGTCTAGACCGCCTCCGAAGGCGACTCCTCGATCTCTCTCGGCGCAATCCACTCTTAAACTACCGGTTTCCAAAGCGAAGCATCAAAATCATCGATGAACTACCTTCTGCAACCTTTCACCCTCTGTTGACTGGCCGCCGCTTCACGCTAACCGCCATTGAAGAAGCTCAGAAAAATGATCTCGTGTCTCCTCAAGAACTCCTCCCTGCTCGTATAGAAGATGTCACGGGAACTGAGGATTATTCGCTTTCTACGGATATTCATCAGGAATTACCGACCCCAGGAGAGACTATTAATGTCAAACATTTAGATGATCTCTTGCAGACTCCCTTCAATCCAAAAGAACTTGAGCGTCGCTGTACGGTACTCTACACGGCTGCGCGAACTGCACTTGAGGAAACTGGAACAAATTTCCTACACCTCGCCATCGGATTCTTGGAGTGGTTCGAGTCTGATGACTCCGCAGAAAAGTCGCGTGCCCCTCTTATTCTCGTCCCTCTTGAGATCAACAAGGGAAAGCATGACCCATGGACGGATACGTTTCAGTACTCAGTGAATTACAGTGAAGAAGATATTGAAACCAATTTATCCCTCGCTGAGAAGTTGGCCCAGGACTTCCGCATCGATCTGCCTGAGTTTGATTCAGAACGCGACCCCGAAGATTACCTTGCAGAAGTATCCGAGAAAATACTTTCCTATCCTCGTTGGCGCATTGTACGGGAGATGGTGATCGGTCTTTTTAGTTTTTCCAAACTGTTAATGTATCGCGAGCTCAACCAAAACCACGGGCCAGCAGCTCAGCACCCAGTTGATCACCCAATCGTGTCAAAGTTACTTGGGGATACTGAGGCATCTTCAGACAACCACACCGATTTACAATTAGCTGAAATCTACAATGTTGATCACCACCAGCAAGCGCACGAGATTCAGTTAGTGATGGACGCTGATAGTTCACAGCATTCGGCTCTGATTGATGCTCTGGCGGAAGGAAAGAATCTTGTTATTCATGGCCCTCCTGGAACAGGAAAGTCACAAACGATTACCAACCTTATTGCTGCCGCTCTAGCGAACGGCAAAAGTATTCTCTTCGTAGCAGAGAAGAGCGCTGCACTTGAAGTCGTCAAAAGCCGATTGGATCGGTGTGGGCTTGGAGATTTTGTACTGGAGCTACATTCATCAGGGACAAATAAAGGACAACTCCACCGGGACCTCGATCACCGACTTCACAAACGGTTTCCAGAACCTCGCGAGATGAAAGAGCAGGAAGCAAACCTCACCCAAGAAAGATTACGTCTCCTCTTGTACACAGAAGCAGCGCAGATGCTGATCGGCCCAGATCAAGAACCTTTTTTCAAGGTTGCCTTTCGAGCATCTCGATTTCGCACGCTCGCAAAGCCCGAGTTCCCAGAATCCACCAACGGAGAGTTTCCACTATTAAGTCGCAGGGATATTGAGGAGCGCACCGCTATCGTGCGTGAAGCCTCGATGCTTTGGCATGATCTCCCCGAAGCGGTTCGCCGAGCTTGGGACGGAATCGACTTACGCAATGTTTTCGGATCGGAGCTGCAGAGCGTTTCAACCGCACTTCATAATCTCCACACTTCTGCTATCGAGGCACAAACAGCATTAACCTCGCTTACTGCACAAGGAGCCCCAGTTTCCACTCAAATAGTTCAACTACGAGGATTCGTTCAATTAGGCCAAGTCCTCAGCTCTCCTTCTCGTCCACACTTAGCTCCAGACACGTGGGCAAACCTGTTATCTAAAGCAACAGCCGATAAGGTGAGAACGCTTCACGATCGACTGGCAGCAATTCCTGCGTTTACAAAAGCATCTGCTACTCTTCCGCAGACACAGGTTTGCCTCGATCTCACGTTTGTCGCAGGTCTTAAAGAAAATTGCGCACGCCTGATCCAAGAGGGACACCAGAAGAAAGCCTTGAACCAGCTTGAGACTCTGCTGCAGAGTTCTCAGCGCTGTGCTCACAGTGCCCAACAGTTACAGCATTTCAACGGCACGATCCAGAACGTATTAGGATCATCTCCGTCATTCCTCGTTGATTTTGAGAAAGTAACCTCATTGGCTGAGCTCTTTAGCAATATGCCTCAGGTCGTCGAACGTACATTCGAACCAGCATGGCTACGGCGTCACGCCATGGAGACAATGCGCCAGGCAGAGGAAACAAGCAAAAAGCTCATGACGCAGTTACGCGAGGTGCAAAAAAAGTTTGATACCAAGTTTGCTCCTCCCGCACGCGAACTGCACCTCATAGCCAAGCAGCTACGAACTCTTCATGAACGATGGTTTCCTCGGCTACGGAGCGAGTACCGAGTCCTTCACAAAGTGATTGTTCCCTTTCTTCATAACCCAAAGGAAATTCGGGATCGAACCCTCGCCGAACGTATCGAACAACTTGCAAACCTTCTTGGTGACGTCGAACGCTTTGCCAACGATGCAAATATGAAGGAAACGCTGGGTTGCTCGTTCAAAGGAATCGAGACCGATTGGCACTCTCTTCGTCTGGCAATTGCATGGACAGCGAGGCTGGTACAAACAGTGGGAGATACTCTCCTCGCAAAAAGTCTCGCCACGAATACAGGAAATACAGCAAACGAAATTGGTCGTTTGGGAAATCAGCTATCTCAACCCATTTTAGTGCTTCGCGAGGGACTCAAAGAGTGTGGCTTAGGCGATTCTCTTGAGTCGCCCATCACCTTGATCCACCAGCTTCTCACAAAGCAGATTGAGATGCTCGAAGAGATTCTCCCTACGCTCAGAGCGGCCCAAGCGTCACGTCTCACTACCGTTGAACAACTCCAAGCTGCAGCCGCAGCCAGGGTGCAACTCCTAGAAATTCGACACGAGATCGAAGCGGATCAGACACTTGCGCTACTATTAGGAAACCATCGGCGTGGCCTTGAGACAGATACGACTTCTCTCTTACAGGCACTGGATTGGCTTTCTACCCTTCACACGATAGGCGTACAAGCAGATGTCATCTCTTGGGCTGTCTCTGGACCAGAAGGCCCGAAGGTAGCCTCTATTGTCGCGGTCTCTAGCAAGCTGAAGCAATTCCTCTCAGTACGAGAGGAGTGGTTAAAGCAATTTTCTCATTGGGGTGGAGTCAATCTTGAACGCTGGCTCAAACGCAAGAGCCCAAGTTTTACCCTGGCCAATGTCATACAGGCCTGCGAAGCAAGCTTGGCGACGATAGCGTTTCTCAATTCATGGAGCGAGTTCTGTCGGGTTGCGGCACGCCTTCAGGATTATAGACATGCAGAACTACTAACGTTGATACGAGAGCACAGCCTCTCCCCTGAAAGAGTTGCTGCATATTTTCGTGCGTTGGCTTATGAGGCGATTGCACGACAAGCAGTGCAGGAAAATCCAGCGCTTGCCAGTTTTACCCGAGTGGCGTATGAGCGAACGATTCGTGAGTTTCAGCGTATTGACCGTGACCTCAACAGTCTTCGGGGTCAGGCCATCGCAAGCAACATCGCCAAACGACCGATCCCGGCTGGGATCGGGACAGGCCCGGTACGTACATTGACTAACCGCGGGCTGATTGAGCACGAACTGTCCAAGAAAACCAGACACATTCCCATTCGACAATTAGTGCGCCGGGCTGGGAAAGCCCTTCAGGCGATCAAGCCCTGTTTTATGATGAGCCCACTTTCCGTCGCCCAATATTTACCGCCCGGTCAGATTGAATTCGACTTGGTGGTGATGGATGAAGCTTCACAGGTGAAGCCGGAAGATGCCCTCGGTGCCATTCTGCGGGGAAAACAGGTGGTTATTGTCGGTGACCCGAAGCAACTTCCCCCGACAACGTTCTTTGATCAGATCTCCGACGGAGAAGAGGACGATGAGGAACGCATTGCCGCAGAGGAGACAGAGTCCATTCTCGAAATTGCCCAGCGCACCTTCGCAAACCGCACTCTGCTCTGGCACTACCGTTCGCAACATCCCTCGTTGATCGCGTTTTCTAACAGTCAATTTTACAACAACGAGTTACTACTTTTTCCCTCCCCTTATGCGCGGCACAACGAGCTTGGCGTTCAGGTCCACTGGGTTGAAGACGCGACGTACAAGAACTCACGTAATCTCACGGAAGCATTGCAAGTTGCACAGGCGGTTCGCGCCCACCTCATTGAGCAACCTGAAGTATCGCTTGGTGTCGCCACCATGAATTCTCAGCAGCGGGATCTTATCCTGGCAGAGATTGAACGATTACAGAAGACAGACGGAAGGTTTGATGTCGCGTTACGACAACAGGAGGAGCGAGACGAACCGTTCTTCGTCAAGAATCTTGAAAACGTCCAAGGCGATGAGCGAGAAGTCATATTCATTTCAACAACGTACGGGCGCGACCCGGAAACGCAGCGTGTCTATCAACGCTTTGGGCCGATTGCGAGAGACAAAGGTTGGCGGCGACTGAACGTGCTCTTCACACGCGCACGTCGGAGAATTGAGCTGTTTACTTCGCTCAAGCCAAACGACATTGTACTTGGAGAAAATCCGTCGCGGGGAGTAGTTGCCTTCCGTAACTATCTCGCCTTCGCCGAGACGGGACAAATCGTTGAGATTGGGCTTGATTCGGGCCGGTCTCCTGACAGCGACTTCGAAGTAGATGTAGCTACTCTGCTGGCTGCACATGGATACTGGGTCGAGGCTCAAGTAGGAGTGGCAGGTTTTTTCATTGATATTGGAGTGAAAGCTTCTCAAGACCCAGGGACGTACGTACTTGGCATCGAATGCGACGGCGCCACCTATCACAGCGCAAAATCAGTGCGCGACCGCGACCGACTGCGACAAGAGATCCTCGAAGCAAAAGGTTGGAAAATTCACCGCATTTGGTCAACAGATTGGTTCAAAAATCGTGAGAGTGAAATCCAACGCCTGCTTTCTGTTGTAGCAAGTGCGACAAAGACACCGGGGAAATTAAAACGTGCCATTGCGTAGCGAGAAATCCCACTCATCCTGCGCCCCAGTTTCGCAACTTGGAACGAGCACAGCAATATCAGGAATTAGAAGCCCGAGAATTGCACCTAGGCTATGTCACTGAAGCAACCAGGCTAAAGATGTTTGCCCACATCGATACGAATCGCTACAAATTTCTCTGGAAGCGGCACTACGCACTGAGAAATTTTTTGCAACCTCTGACCAGAAGATGACCGGGGCAGTTGACTCACTGCCCCACTATCACACAGAGTTACCCTTCACTGCGCCATCGGAAACCTATACAACTTCGCAGCGTTTTCGTAAACAATTTTCCGCCGCGTGGCTTCCGGGAGATGCCCAAGTTGCTGTTGTAAGAATTCTTGCGAATCCGGCCACACGCCGTCAGGATGAGGAAAATCTGATCCCCACATGACGTTATTCACGCCGACTTTCTCGATTTGGTCGATGCCAGCTTGATCTTGCTGATAAGTGGCATACATCTGCCGGTACCAATACTCGCTGGGCTTCATCTTGAGATCGAGATCTTTGAATTGATCTTCCCATTCATAATCAAGCCGTTCGAGCACGTAGGGAATCCAGCCGATGCCTGCTTCGCCGATCACAATTTTGAGATTCGGCAGGCGTTCGAGCGCGCCGCTATAGATGATTGCCGCCATCGCTTCAACCATCGACATCTGAAATCCTGCGAGTAATGTCGCTAGCCATAAGCGACGCGCACGATGGTTGGTCAACCAGCTCATGTCTTGCTTTGGACCAATAGTATGAAAATGGATGGGAATATGACACTCATGCGCGGCTTCCCAGAGCGGGTTCCAGTCTTCGTGCCACAACGGCATCATGCCCGGAGAAATAGGAATCTCTGCACCTTTCAATCCAATCTTGGCGCAGCGCCGCAGTTCGTCAGCAGCTTTTCCTGGAGAAAAGGTCGGCAGACATGCAATCGTTGCCAGCCGTTCGGGGCAAGCTTTGGCAAAGCCTGCAGCAAAATCATTATAGATACGCACGACCGTTTCAACGATCTCAGGATCTTGCAGCCGGAAAGACGCACCAAGAATGCCGTAGAGTACTTCAGCAACAACGCCATCGCGATCTTGATCGAGCAGACGGTATTTGGGGTCGGACGTGCGGAAAATGCCGCGTTTGTAATCGTCATACAGCCCCTCCGACGCCATACGATCTGAGCGATAAATCTGGCCGGGAATATACGGCCTCCCAGCCGACCCCATCCCTCCTGCGAGGCCAAGGTTGACGCCGTTATGAGCCACCCACATCTTGCCTTCAGTCGCATCGACAACCTTCGGCATTTTGTCTTTCAGCGCAGCCGGAGCATTGTCAACGAAAAGCGTTGGCGGTAGCCACGGTAAATCAATATGTCCATCAGCAGAAATCACCGGATGATTAAACATGAGAGCGCCCTCCCTGTCACACGTCTACGTGCGTTGACAATTGTCTAACATTTTTACGAATCGCGTTGCCCTCTTATCTAGCAGAAATCACACCGCCCTGGAAAGCGCAGCGACAAGCCTGGTTATTTCTTGTATAGTAGACGGTTTCTAGACTACAAGCATAAGGGCATTGTGAACTATCAGGCATTTTATATTCTGAATTTCGCCGTGTTTACCGGCATGCTGGGGATCGGCATCGTCATTCCTTTTTTGCCGATTTATGCCAAGACGCTCGGCGCAACGGCAATCACTATCGGTGTGTTCTTCGCTAGTTTTCCGCTAGCACAGATGCTCTTCATGCCGCTCATCAGTCGTCGCTCAGATCGCCATGGGCGCAAGTGGTTCATCGCGACTGGGTTACTGCTCAGCAGTATCCTCTCATTGTGGTACGTGTATGCGCCAACCATCGGCTACCTGATTGTTGGCCGCTTTTTTCAGGGAAGCGTGATGGCGCTAGTCTTGCCGATCGCCTCGGCTTATGTTGGCGACCTCGCTCCACCGCAACAGCGTGGAACGTACTTGGGAATTTTTAATCTATTTCTCACTAGTAGTTTTGGCCTGGGGCCACTCGCTGGCGGCTGGATCAGTGACCACTACGGCATCGCTGCCAGCTTCTACTGGATGGGAGGGTTGACCTTCCTCGCCTTTCTCGCTGTGCTGTTTTTCCTGCCGGAGTCGCATGGCACCGTTCGAGCGGAGGTCCGTCCCACGTCGTATCGGGAACTGATGCAACGGCCGAAGATCAAAGGGTTAGCACTGTACCGCATGGCCAACTCGATCCAAATGGGACTGTGGTTTTCGTTTCTTCCCTTGCTTGCGGCTGATCTTCTGCACCTCAGCAAATCGCAGATTGGTACTATCATTGCCATCCACATGCTTGTTAGCTCGCTTGTCCAGGTGCCGGCTGGCCGCTCGGCCGACCGGATAAGTCGACGCTTCCTCGTTTCTTTTGGTGGCTATCTCGCATCAATAGCGTTTCTGACGGTGTGTTATGCACAAGGGTTCGCGCACCTCCTGATTATCGGTACGCTCACAGGGGCCCTCGGGGCAGTAGCAATGCCTGCCCTCACTGCACTCGCCGCAGACGAAGGACAGAGTAGTGGTATGGGTGCAGTGATGGGGGTGCTGAACATGGCAATGAGTGTTGGTATGATGTTAGGGCCGGTACTGGCAGGAACGCTGGCAGAGTTTGTTGGATTACGTATTCTTTTTGTTTTTGGCGCGGTGGTGGGGATGCTCGGGACGTTGGGGTTCGCGCGTCTGACGAGAGATCAGGCGGCACAGGCCCTTGCCACTCCCGATCTGAGAGGACGCCAAACTGAACTGCGAGTGTGACATGGCCGTCGACAGGAGTCACACCAAGAGGCGGTGCCCTATCATGTATCTCAACTTCTTTGGCCTCCGACAAACCCCATTCGGGGAAGTGGATCTAGCGTCACTGTTCTGGACGCCCCAACGACAAGACTTGGCGGCGGCGTTTTATCGCACCCTTGTTGAGCGGCGCGGAATGTTGATGCTGACCGGCGAGGAAGGAAGTGGGAAAACGACCTTTGTTCGCGCGGTGCTCAACGGATTGGCTCCTCCCCCAGTGAAAGTCATAACGCTATCGTCTGAGAAACTTTCTTTTTCTCTGCTGCTTGACACTGTGATCCGTGAGTTGGGCGGAACAGTAGAGCCCGAGACTGCTGCCTCGGAGACGACCACGTCGGCAACGGCACCCTCTGTGCACTCATTGGCACCGTTGGAAGACATCGCACCACGGATACGTGCACTCCATGCGGCGCTACTTGCCACTTGTGCTAAACAAGAAGGTAGTACGGTCGTCCTCGTCATTGACAACGCCCATCAGCTTCCGGTGAAAACGTTAAAAGATATTCATTGGCTTTCCATACTCGAAACTAAGCGCAAGAAGCTCTTACAAACGATTTTCGTGGGTAATGCTACGTTGCTGCTCAAACTGGAAATGCCGCAGTTGCAGCAACTCAAACGTTGCATTGCGACGTATGGTGAGCTCGCGCCTTTTTCATTTGAAGAGAGTTTTGTCTATCTGCTTACACGGATACGAGCCGCCATCGGCCCGCGTCCGCCCTCACCACTTTTTTCAGTTGAAGCCCTGCGTCTCCTCGCGCGGCACGGGAAAGGAAACCCTCATACACTTAACACCCTCGCGAATACGGCATTACATGCTGGTGCTGCACGACAGCAAAGACCGATCTCCGGTCCGTTGATGCTTGAGGTTGTCGCCGAAGCGCGCACGCTCCCAATACTCAATCGCCCGGGAACAGGACCAAAGTCTCTTGCTCACTCGCGCCTAAGCTCACGAGTGAACCCTCGACAAGCAACCTTACTACCGATTGCAAGGCTCCTCTTATCGGTGAGCATGGGCGCGCTTGCAGCCGCACTAGTTCTGTTTTTCTACTATAGCACGAAGAAGGGTTGGGACGCCGTATGGCAAAAGCCATTTGACCTCTTTCGTCGAAGCACAGTAGCACAAGCGTCCCCAAGCTCAGTTGGGGTCCCGACCTCGTTCTCTTTGCTCGAGGATCAATCCCCTGCTCCAGCAGCTCTCTCGCCTCCGCGTATAACCAAAAGTGATCCGAATAATAAGAAACGCCGGAGGATAACAAAATTTCGGGAAAAGCCAAAAGACAGAGCCGTAACAGCTTCTCCGACTCCGGAGCTCGAAGACAGCCGACCGAGGAAGGCATGGCATCGCTCACCAGGCGGGCCCTCGCCACATGACTTGAGGAACGGTGTGGTTGCACGAGACCTGTCGCTCTCAAGAAAAATTCTATACCGCGTCCCGTCAGACTCATCTTCGAATCGAGACCGCCTTTTTGATGAATGAGGAGCCTGTCATGACCAAGAAACCCGCGGTGAGTGTCGCACCAATGCCTGGGCGACGGAAAGCAACTATCGAACTCGCCCAACAATTTGAGCGGACCGGATTCAGCGGTATCTACTGTCCAAGTGTGATCGATAACATGACGTGGTGTGCACTATTGGCGCAGACGACGAACGAGATTCCGTTTGGCACGGCCATCACCAACATTTATACTCGTCATCCATTTGACTACGCGCAGACTGCGTCGTTTATTCACGAGCTATCGAGTGGACGGTTCCAGTTCGGCATTGGCGTCAGCCATGGCCCCATACACCAGCGCCTTGGTCTCCAGGTTGGAAAACCGCTGGCTGATATTCGCAATTTCATCGGCGAAGTGCATAAGAGCGTGCCTAGCGTCGATACGTTGCCGCCGATAGTCCTGGCGACGTTGCGCAAGCCGATGGTGCGCTTGGCCGGTGAGATCGCTCAAGGTGCATTGTGGGCCAATGCTGCACGTTCACACATGGCCGACTCCATCACGGCCCTACCAGCAGAAAAACGCAAAGACCCGAAATTCATGATTGGCAACATGGTGCCAACCTGTATCGATGACGATAAAGCCGCCGCTGCCGCAGTGAACCGACGCACTCTTTCGAGCTATGTTCGTCTGCCTAATTACCAGCAGTACTGGATCGAGGCTGGGTTCGAAGAAGAGATGCTGGCTGTTCGCCAAGCCATCGCCAGTAAACAAGAAGAGAAAATTCCACAACTACTGTCAGACCGTTGGCTGTCACAGGTCACACTGTATGGCTCAGCCAAAGAAATACGCGAAGGTATCGAAGCTTGGTACGACGCCGGGGTGAACACACTGATTGTGGTACCGTCGTCGGCGCACGGCAATCAGCTGGTTGCTTTCGAAGAGTTGTTTGCCGCGTTTCGGTAGACACAGGATCAGTACAAGTTCTGCAGAGCGCTCTGCGCTCTGCGAAGAAGTAGAAACAATAGCCATCTCCTAGGGATAGATCGCTACACTTTTCGCACAATTAGTTCGACCGGTGCGAAACGACCGCTGGCAACACTCGTAATCATATTTTGCACTTTCACTGACGCACTCGTGCCCCTCAACGTGGATTATTACTTCACTTTCTTTTCTGTGGCAGTTCCCTTAATTTCAATCAGAATCATGAGAGTCGCTTGCTGCCCTTCATTCACGGCAAAGTGGCCAGTGCCATCCATCGGTACTTGCCCATGCATCATAGTCCCTAGACTCATGACTAAACGTGTTCCCCCTTTCCCTGCCGGCGCTTCTGTAAAGCCCCCGCTAGGGTCGTGAAGTCCTCGGCCTCACCCGCCACCGGGACAATCGTCAATTCACCACCGTTGGGAAAGATGGCAATGTAATCCCTCATGTGTCGGTGGGGTGAGGTAGGAATGCCAGGTTCAAACACTTCTTCCCAAATCGCAACATGCTCATCTTCTTTGATGAGCCGCACGCCAGGATTGGGGAATGGAGTAATCTCATTGACATTAGCCATATAATCTCCTTTGAGAAGCCTCATATCGAGTTGGTGTATATCGTCTTGCGTTTACCTAGCCTTTTTTGCTCATCGTGCGCCTGGTTCGATGTTTACACAATGCCAAGCTTGCCAGCCCCTGTTTGTGAAAGCGCCAAGGCTACTTGTTTGAAACTAGGATGCGTAAAGGCAACGTCAACCCAGATAGCAGTCAGCGAGTGATGGAGGGCATCTCGTAAGGCCGTTTGCTCCGCCCGTGGTAATGCATGTCCTATTACCTGCTGTAGCGTGGAGGTCTCCTGCTCGACTTGGCCCACGAAAGCAAGATTCAAATCACGCAATGACTCAATCACCCAATGATTCGATTCTTCAATGACTTAACGTCCGCCCTCTTCACCCCATCCTTAATCACAGCTATACAATTATAAGAATGCGCGTACTCAAAAATTTAGACGCGACACAGGAGGCAATGCATGTTGAAGCCTATCATTTCTTCGGACTCCCACATCACCGAGCCACCGGGAACATACGTTGACCGGATCGATAAGAAATACAAAGACACCGCCCCACACATTGTCCGTGATGAGAAGAAGGGTGACCTCTTCATCATCGATGGACTCAATCAACCGATCCCGATGGGGCTGGTTGCGGCAGCAGGGAAAAAAGCCGAAGAGCTACAAGCTTTCGGTGCGAAGTTCGAAGAATTGCACCGTGGCGGATGGGACCCTAAGGCCCGCCTCGCTGAGCAGGACCGCGATGGCGTCGCCGCCGAGATTCTCTATCCCACTGTCGGCATGTTGCTCTGTAACCATCCGGATTTCGATTACAAAAAAGCCTGCTTTGATGCCTACAATCTGTGGATCGCTGAATACGCCTCTTCCAATCCGGAGCGTCTCATTGGTCTCGGTCAAACCGCTATGCGGTCAGTAGACGAAGGTATTGAAGACCTGCGCAAGATGAAGACGCTGGGTTTGCGTGGCGTCATGATGCCCGGCAACCCGCAAATCGCTGATTACGACGACCCGATATATGGCCCCTTCTTTGAAGCGGCTATCGATATGCAGATGCCGCTCAGTTTTCATATTCTGACCAGCAAAGGTGACGTGGTTGCTGCGCCACCGCGCGGCCCCAAGATGAATGGCTTCCTGTCCATTATCCGTGGCTGTCAGGACATCATGGGTACTTTTATTCTCAGCGGCGTGTTCGAGCGTCACCCCAAACTCAAGATTGTCTGTGTCGAAGCTGATGCCGGTTGGGTACCGCATTACATGTATCGTATGGATCATGCCTATGATCGCCATCGTTACTGGCTCACCGCGGGCAAGCTCTCCAAGATGCCTAGCGAATACTTCCGTGAGCACATCTATCTCACCTTTCAGGACGATTGGGTGGCGTTCAGAATGAAGGATATGTGCAACGTCCGCCGCCTGATGTGGGCGAATGATTTTCCGCATAGCGACTCGACCTGGCCGTATTCACAAGAGTTGCTAGCAAAGCACACCGCGCATCTGACCGAGCAAGAGAAGAACTTCATCCTGCACGACAACGTGGCCGAGTTGTATAACCTGCCGAACTAACCACGGATGCTTCCTCTCTGTCCGCGTCCATCGTAAGATCAAGGGCAGCGCAACCCGCTGCCCTTTGAATTTGTGCCATCCGATGGACGGATTGCTGCATGTTCTCGTCACTACCGCCTCACGATTTTAGCCAACCGCACCTGCTCCCTCTTTTGTTGCTCTTGCCATTGTTCTGGCTGTGGCAATGGCGAGCATTCCGACGCTTGTCCTCGCTCCTAAGCTTATTATTACACTCATTGGTCTTGGTGCTGCTAATTCTTACCCTGGCCGGGCTTCATACCCTGCGTCCAGGTGCTGCCAGTATCCCGCTTCTTGTGATTGACCTCTCCCACAGTATGACTGGCCCACAACGACAATGGATACAGGAGACCGTCGAGCAACAACTCCACCCGCAGGCTGACACACCAACAATAATTTTTGCCGGGATCACAAAACGAGTGCGCTGGCGCGAGGCCAAAGCTTTATTAGCGAAGCCACCGGAAGGATTACAATTAGCCAGCACCAGCCTGCAGCACGTACTGACGGCCTTGCTTGACGAGACGCAAAGCCGTCACGTCTACTTGTTTACTGACGGTTGGGAAGTCGCAGAGAACAGCACTTCAACAGGAGAGCCGAACGACACATCTGAGACTGCCATCAAAGCACTGTTCCCGTTGCTGAAAGAACGACAGTTAAAAATCTATCCTTTCCTTCCGCCCCCTCCGGCGACTGTTCCTAACATCGCTATTCAACGCTTTGGCGTGCCACAATCCGCAAACGGCGGGGAAACGATCCAAGCACGGATCGCGTTAGAGAATACTAATCGACATCCTGTACGCGGCGAACTCACAGTGACAGAGAAAGAGCGGGTCGTCTGGCAACAGCCCCTCACGCTCAACCCTGGCGCATCGGTGTTTACTCATTCCATTGCGTTTCCAGAAACGGATAACGGACTCATTCCTCTCCGTGCGGTCTTCACTCCCAATGCAGCACAGGAAGACGCGATCCAGCCAGATAACCAAGCCACAGCCTGGCTGCATCTGACGCCTAAGGAGAAAGAAATCTTGTTGGTCAGTGCGCGCAGTCAAGACAACCGTTACCTCACACGTGTGCTCACAAATCACGGGCTCGGAACTACTACGATCGACCTGCCAGCATCGATCCCGCCGTTGTCATCGTTTCGCGCGGTCATTCTCAATAACGTTGCGAGAAATAAGCTTCCCAGCCCATTACTTTCGGGACTTGATAACTATGTACGCCAAGGTGGTGGGCTCATCATGATCGGTGGCGAAGAGAGTCTGGGCCTCGGCGGCTATAAAGGTTCAGAAATCGAACAGATACTGCCTGTGACTGTGACTCCGCCTCAGAAGGAAGAATATACGACCGCAGTCGCCCTTGTCGTTGATACTTCCGGCAGTATGCGCCGAGAATCGAAACTGCTCTATGCTAAAGAAGGAATTCGTGCTGTCGCCCGCAACCTCAAAGATCGCGATTTCTTTGGCGTTATTGGTTTTGATACCGAACCGTTCCCGGTGATTCCGATCCAGCGAATGGGCGCGGTGCGTGGGGACGTCGACAGCCGTTTAGGGCGACTTAAACCTTCTGGCGGCACATTTCTGTTGCCCGCTCTTGAAGAAGCCAAGCGACAACTCGAACGACAACCGGCAACACGGAAACATATGATCGTCCTCACCGATGGTGAGACCGGCGGCAGCGGCAGTGAGTACCTCGACCTTGTCACCGCGATGAACCGCGAACTGAAGATCACCATCTCGGCCATAGCCGTAGGTGAAGAGCCGAACCTCAGGCTGTTGTCACGGATCGCCGACTATGGCGGCGGAGCGTTTCATCACACGACAACTCCTGAGAATCTCCCGGATCTCTTCCTCGGCGAAATGCAGCAAGACAAGAAGCCGGAAGAAAAGACGATGGTCGAAAAAGACCTCGTGCCGATCGCCAACTCAGGGTCACCGCTGCTCCAGAGTCTTGCGAATCGTGCCTTCCCGGCCGTCAAAGGATATGTGGCAACGCAAGTCAAACCCGGCGCTCGTACTGACCTCTCACTGCAAGTAGACGGGAAATGGCCACCGCTCCTTGCGTCGTGGTCATACGGCCGAGGAAAATCGGTGGCCTTCACTTCCGACGCCAACGGGCGTTGGTCCGCGCCGTGGGTGAGTTGGGACGGGTTCGCGAAGTTTTGGGAACAGGCTGTGCGGTGGACCTTATCTGACGGGGATAAACCTACCGAGAAAAACGCCAATCCGACACAACCGCGCTTCTCCGTCGAGCTAGGACATACCGGCAACGGCTTAGTCATCGACGTCTTTTCCTACGGTACCAGCGAAGAGGGGCGGAGCGCATTCGCTCGGATCAACGGTCCGGGAAGCGCGGATGCTTCGCTCGCCCTGCAACGACTCGCCCCCGGCCATTACCAAGGTGTCTATCAAACCAGCAAAGTTGGCGATTACCGTGTTGATGTCACATTGCCAAGCGGAGAAAATTTCGGACCACTCGGATACACCCTTCCCCGCCAAAATAATGTCGCCGAAGTCCCCCAGCCTCAACCGAACACGCTCTTACTTGAAGCACTGGCTACCGCTACCGAGGGAACCATCAATCCCGGCCCAACTTCCCTTGTTTTGCCGGTCGCCTCGCCAGAACAGCACTCCCTGTTACCATACTTGATCCCCCTGGCAATGGCTGTGTATTTTCTGGAGTTACTGATGCGGCGGCTAGTCTAAGTTGACGTCTATCATACACGACAATATCTTGTATCGTTCAGCGTTGGGAGATAATTTAAGAAAAAATCCCCCAACACCTTTTCTTTGACCATGCGTCACGCTTTTACGCTGAAGTGGTTCGACCACAACGACCAAGCTTCGTTTGCACAAGCACTAGAAATTGCACTCGCGCAGAGCAACGGTGAGCTGCGAACCCTTGGCACCCTCGTTTTGAGACGTATGGAGCCACCTCTTTCAAGGTGCGCGGACAAAAACTCAAGGTAGATTTGCTGATCCCGGCCACAGGTGAGCCCTATCAACCCGTCGCAGTTCGAGCACTTGGTGCTCATGCGATAGGCTTACCGTATCTGGACTACCTGCTACACGACCCTATACGGTCCATTGTAGTTGGCAAAGATTGGCTTATACCCGTAGCGCTTCCCCAACAGCACGCTATTGCGTGCACAAACTGGCAGTCAGCGTCTTACGTTCGTCTGGTAGCACCAAGTCGGACAAGGACATGTTGCAAGCAGCAGTGTTGGCTGCGGTGTTGTCGGCCACACGCGAATTTGCCTTGGAAGAAGCAATTGACGAAGCCAACCGAAGTGTGAAGCAGAAGGCTTGTCGCGGAGCGACGCAAGCCATACGCCTGCTAGAGAATGACCACCCCGCTGCCGTTAGTCTGCTAGAGCACCTTGCTGATTGAGGACCTTAGCTACAGGGTTCAACTCCTTAATGGCGCAATGGTTCAACGTCTTAATTCTTCACTCTTCATTTTTAATTTTTCCTTTTTCATTCTTAATTTATTTCAGCCCCGCCTTGCGCAAGGCAGCAATATGCCGCTCCAACACCGCTGGATCTTTATAGGGGAGCCTCTGCCCCCAGACCTCCAAAGAAAAGTTGGGATTGGCAATGAGCCGCAGGAATTCTGCCGCCTCAGCCCGAGCCTTTTCTTCCTGGCCCAATTCGCCATAGAGAATCGCCATATTGAGGTGGCCACCTTTAGACTTGGGCTCGTAGCTGAGCGCTCTCTTCTGAGCATCAATGGCCTCCGCAATCCTTCCTTGCAAATAATACGCCCAGCCCAATGCAGTTAAGGGCCCGGCCGGGTTAGGAGGGTTATAGCGCAGCGCGTGTTCTGCTGCCGCAATGGCTTTCTCCGGTTGCCCCGCAAAGTTGAGAATCTCTGCTAAATTCGCATAGTAGTACTCGCTGGGCCAGCGAGCTACAGCCTGCTCGGCCTCGGCGATGGCTTCCTCATAGCGCTTCTGCCACACAAAAACCTGACTCAATACCAGATGAGGCCACGCCCAGTAGTCTCGGAGGGTGACAGCGCGCTGGGCATTCTCTAACGCTTGCGCCAACATCTGAGGCTCCGGATTCTGGCGCCAGACCCACTCCATCAAGTAGGTGATAGCCAGATCAGTGTGGATAGATGGATCTTGTGGGTTCAGGCGGCGAACTTTCTCTAGCAGAACAATCGCCTTCTGATACCGTCCTGTTCTGAAATAGGCTACGCCTAAGTCGTAGAAGAAGTGGCCTGGATAATGCGGATTACGACGCAGCGCCGCTTCCACTGACTCACGCGCCGCTTCCGGCCGCTTCACAAAGTCCAACGGCTCCGCTAAAGGGACATAGGCCTCGGCGGAGTTAGGATCAAGGGCAATGGCCCGCTCCATCTCGGCAATGCCCTCTTCATATTGTTCTTTGAACAGGTGGACAGCCCCGAGGAGGGCACGGGCTCCAGCCAGGGAGTCATTGAGAGCGACGGCCCGCTGGGCTGCCGCGAAGGCTCGCTCCACGGCTTGCAGACGGGGACTCCATTCCCAGTACCCATCGATCCAGTGGGTCCATCCCAGGTAGGTGTACGCCCCCGCATACTCCGGGTCCAACGCGATAGCACGTTCAAAGAACTGCCGCGCCTGGGCATTGCCTTCTTGGGTGAACCGTCCGTAGGCAGCCAACCCCCGCAAGTAAAGGTCATACGCCTCCAAGTTATCGGTAGGAGCGCGCTTAAACCGCTCATGTTCCTCTGGCGTGAGCCGGACTTTCAACGCCAAGATGATCTTCGTCCGAATTTCATCCTGGAGGGCAAAGATATCTTTCCACTCCCGGTCATACCGCTCTGCCCACAGGTGCGTGTCGGTGGTCGCATCCACCAGCTGGGCGTTGATCCGCACCCGGTCGTCGATCCTACGCACACTCCCTTCCAAGACATACCGGACCTCCAGCGCTCTTCTCACCTCCGCAACCGTGATGTTCTTGCCCTTATAGGTGAAGACGGAGTTGCGCGCTTTGACAGACAGGCCGGAAATCTTCGAGATATCAGTAATGAGGTCATCGGTCATCCCGTCGCTGAAGTACTCTTGCTCCGGGTCACCACTCATATTGGTGAAGGGGAGCACAGCGAGGGAGGGTTTGTCCGGTAAAGGTAGGGACTGGGTGTTTGGAGCTAGGGGCTGGGTGTTCGGAGTTTGGAGTTGGGAGTTGGGGACAAGAAAGTGCAGATACCGAACCGCAACGAGTGTGACCACTACGAGCAGCAACCCTGCAACCGCCTGGGACACAGGACGCATGTGGCGGGAGAACTTCAGGCGGTGAAATTGGAGTTTTTGCCGGAAGCCGTGCGGCGCTCCAGGCAGCAGGGCATAAACTTGGAACCGCTCGGCGATGTTCTTGAGCTTGGGCTTACCCAATGACACGACCGTGCCTAAGTCCAGTTTCTTACTCACTTCTTGATACACGACCTGTGAAATACAAATTGTATTGGGCTCGGCGAGGCTCTGCAGCCGGGACGCAATGTTGACCCCATCCCCGAACACATCACCATCTTTCTGTACGATGTCACCCAAATGAATGCCAATGCGGATGTGGATCTGTTCGGTTTTCTCGTGCTCGATATTGCGTGTCTGCAACTGGGTTTGAATCGTCTGCGCGCACTGCACGGCATGTACCACGGACGGGAAGTCTACGAGGAAGGCATCACCGATCGTTTTGATAACATGACCATGATGGGCGGTGACAGATTGTGAGATGAGTTGATTATGCACCTCCAACAGCCGCAGCATGCGGGCTTCGTCCGCGCCCATCTGGCGACTAAAGCCGACGATGTCGGTGAACATGATCGCGGCGAGTCGTCGGTGCTCTATGTCGCCCACGCTGCTGGCGTCATCATTCATGCATGGATTATTCTGCTGACATTGCCGAACTGTCAACCAACTACAGGGAAAACACACTAAGGCATGGATTTCGGGTGCCATGGGTAGCCTGCCCCCTCTGTCGGGGGGCTTGCTGCCCGTGCGGCCTCAGAATGGTAGCTTCGTATGGTGGGGCTATCTATCTCGACGCTGGCCTTAACAAAACTGCGAGTTACAGACTTGTGTACACCGCCTTCTCGAATGCGGTGTACACTTCCATCGCTTTGTGGTCGGCGAACGGCAGGATCTGCATCAAGATCGTTGCAGCAATGCGCTTGGTCGGATCAAACCAGTAAAAGCTATTAAAAAGACCAGCCCAACAGCAACTGCCTACTGTGCGCATGCCTGGCCACTGTTCAGTGTTAATCACAAAGCCCAGGCCGTGCTTCTTCTTCATACCGGGGAAGAACTCGGCGTCATTGCTCATCGCCGGGTTTGCGGTTTTCATCATCGTTACTAATAAATCACCGATGTGATTCTGCCGCATTTGCGCGACAGTGTCTGTACGAAGCGCCCGCACACCGTTATACGTGCCTTCATTCAATAGCATTCTCACGAATGCGACGTAGTCTCGCGCGGTGGAAACTAATCCGTGCCCACCATTCTCGAATTCTCTCCCCGCCGGCCATGAGAAGTCGATCGGCGCAAGCGAACCATCGGCTTGGCGGGCATGGACTGTCACCAAGCGTTTCTTCTGATCGTCGGTTTCGCTGAAGCTCGTATCGTTCATCCCCAGCGGGTCAAAGATGTTGCGCCGCATATAGGCACCCAGCGTTTGCCCACTTACTTCTTCGACTACGTAGCCAAGCCAGTCGGTGTTAATGCCGTAATTCCACATCGAGCCAGGGTCTGCCACCAACGGGTTGCGAAACGCTGCTTTGAGTCCAGAGACGATGCCTGGAGTTTTTGTCACTTTTTGATACTTAGCGAGGTCGGCGTTCCAAATCTCATAGCCGAGTCCCGAGGTATGAGTCAGTAAATGACGAATGGTCGCCTGGCGTGTTGGTGGACGGAGCGCGGGATTGTCGCCATAAAATCCGACCACTACCTGCAACTCGCCGAATGCTGGGATGACACTAGCAACCGGTTGGTCGAGTTGCAGTTTGCCTTGCTCGACCAATTGCATCGCAGCAACTGACGTGACTGCTTTCGTCATCGAAGCGATGCGGAAGACCGTATCCATCGTCATCGGCGCCGCCGCATTGAGGTTCCGTTTACCGAATGCTCCCTCGTAAATGACATCCCTGTCATTCGCGACCATAGCAACCATGCCAGGAATGTCTCCGGCTTCGGTCGCACGGCGTAAGACTTGGTCAATGGAGTTCGTCACGTTTCGTTCTCCCTATGCTACAAAAACGCTCTAGCAAGCTATGGCGTGAGGTAGAAAAGCTCGGTATCAGATTCTCTCTCCCTAGTGGGAGAGAGCCAGAGAGAGGGGGAAGGCATGAAGATCACCTTCTCCTGTATCCCCTCCCTCAAGGGAGAGGATAGGGCCCTGACACTGGCCAATCCCCCGAAAGGTGGATTGGCCCGAAAGATTCTATACTACCTGAAACTGCATCATCCCGAAGCCAACCGCCATCGCTTGCTCGTACATCACCACATTACCTTTAGCGCCCTCGACCGCACCAGCGACAGCGATCCAATTACGGATCTCATGCGTACCGTTGCCAATGGCATCAAGCTCTGCATCACTGAAATTACACATCGCTTGATTGTTCGCACACAAAAGGTCGAGGAATTTCTTATCAAAGTCTGGGGTCACGCGGCCCATATCCGGTGTACCAACTGCGTGTGACAATCCACCGGTACCGAGAATCGCAACACGACGTGACCCGCCAGCTTTGCGGATCGCCTCACCGACCATGCGGCCAAAGTCATAACACCGCTTGAGACTCGGTAATGGTGGCAGAACACAATTCTGAATCAACCATAAATAAGAGAGATCCCACTTCGGGGTAAGAAAATTGAGGCACGTCAGAAAACCGTGATCGAGCCCCACTTCACCAAGACGTGTGAGGTCGAACCCCTGTCGCATCCCTTCGGACATCACTGCCTCTGCTAAATCTGAGGCACAGTTGATCTTGATACTGTTGCTTGGCATCCCTAACCAGTTTTCAACCGGCCCAACTGCTGTCGTTGAGGTCACCACGCCAAAAGACGGATAACGACGCGGATCGAGCGCATTGAAGTGCTCGTCAGAAATAACTACGATGGTGTCGACTTTCTTATCGGTCAGCGTCTTTTTCAGCGTATCGAAGCCTTGGTTAATCCGTTGCCACGTTGGTTGATCGGCCATATGTGGGGCCATCGTCATCAGCGGGCTGTGAACCGACGCCATTGCTGCAACAATTTGTGACATAATTCCTCCTGATAAAGTAAGGATAAGGGGTAAGGGATAAAGGAAAGACCTGAAGGAATGATCTAACTTGGTCTCCGCTTATTCTTTATTCTTTATCCGTTTACCCATTTATCCTTTTTGCTTAATGTCCCGATCCGCCCTTGCCGGTCGCTGCTTGTAACGACTGGAGGTACTGCCCAAGGTCATGCTTAATCGCAAACGCGTACTGCACGAGAATGTACGGGTGGGCCCCATGCGTATAAAGCCAGCCCATGTCCTTCGCTTTGAGCCGCTCTCGCTCTTCAGCCGTCAAGTCGTAACTAGCAGTGATTGCATCGGGGTCTTTTTGATATTGGGCGAGTTTCTCGTCGGATCGAAAGAGATCCACGAGCATGATGTTGAGGGCTTGGGCACTCATAGGCCCCTCCTTTCTTTTTCCTACAAGAGGTCAGCCGACAGAATGCTGACTAGTTGTCAGCAGCGGCGTCACGCCCGCGCAAGCAGGCACGACGAAAACACCCTTTTCTCTCAATTGACTACGTCCCGGCCGTTGCACGTCACGCATCGATCCTCGCCGACGCATAGCCACTGATCACTTCTTGACCGTCTTGGTTCACCGTGGAAACATCCAGATCAACGAAATGTTTCCCACCTTCTTCGCGAATGGCTTTTACAGTCGCCTTCGCCGTCAAGCTATCTCCTGGCCAGACCTGGCGAGTAAAACGCACGCCGTATTGCGTGAGGCGACCATCCCCGACGTAGTTGGTCAGCATCTTGCCAGTCATTCCCATCGAGCACATTCCGTGTGCAAAGACACTGGGGTAACCGGCGATCTTGGTGGTAAAGAGTTCGTCCGTATGCACGGGATTGTAGTCTCCCGACGCGCCAGCGTATTGGACAAGCTGGGTTCGCGTTAGATTGTTCACAATTTGTTCAGAGTAAGTATCACCAACTTTAAGTTTCTTTGCCGATAATGCCATGACTCTCCTCCTAGCTAGTTCTGGTCAACCGGACGTTCCGTCTGCACCCCGACGCCCCGGGCCGTAATCACCAGTTCGCCTTTTTGGTCACGGTACTCGGTAATGGTTTCAGAGAATTTGAGCTTGCCCGACCGTTTCCCTTCTTTTTCCCACGTTTTGCCGGGTTTCACCGTGACGGTGAGGATATCACCGGGCTTGATGTGACGATGGTACTCGAAGTGCTGCTCGGCATGGAGACCACCACCGCTACCGCCGCCACCACTACTCTTTTCACGCTTGATCCCTGTTGGTTCCTTACCTGAGCCAAACCACGGCTGACCGATCTTTGGTCGTAAGGAGTAGTCCGGGTCAAACTGCGCACTTGCCATCGTAAATGTCGGTGGGGCAATGACCGATCCGACTTCTGTTGTCTTGGCGTACTCAGCGTCTGAATAAATCTTATTGGGGTCACCAACTGCGCGGGCGAACAACATAATGTGTCCCGCTTCGATGGGGAATTTGATATCCGCCATGGTGCTCTCTCCTCCTTTGAGCTTTAGGTATGCGCTAATGTCGGGAGCATACGTCTGCCTCAGCAATGTTGCAAGTCGCTCTCCTTTCTCCCCAGACCGCTACATCTTGTTGCCCTGCCCTTGCGTGTAATAAAGTTCCGTAGGGTGGGCACTGCCCGCCAATTCTTCCGTAGAGAAAAATGGAGTTACCTATGTCAAAGAAGAAAATGCTGGTTGCCGGAGCTTCCGGCTTAGTGGGCTTTGCCGCAGTACAACATTTTGCCCAGGAGAAAGACTGGGATGTTGTCGGCATTTCTCGTCGCATTCCAGAGGGTTTGGAAGGAGCAACAATAGTGTCCGTTGATCTGCAGAATAAGACGCAGTGTGTCGAGGTCTTCAGTCGGATGCACGACGTCACCCACGTCATCTACGCTGCTCTCTATGAAAAACCAGGTCTGGTGCAGGGCTGGCGTGAGCGTGACCAAATGGAAACCAACTTGGCGATGCTCGACAATCTCTTTGCGCCACTCGAAAAAGTCGCCAAGAACTTACAGCATGTCTCATTGTTACAAGGCACCAAAGCCTATGGGGTGCATCTGGCGCCATTTCCAGTTCCTGCACGCGAACGTTGGCCGCGTCACCAGCATGAAAACTTCTACTGGCTGCAGGAGGATTATTTGCGAGAGCGCCAGAAAGGGAAAGCATGGCATTGGACCGTGTGGCGACCGCAACTCATCCTCGGTGAATCACTGGGCAGTCAGATGAATGTGATTCCGGCGATCGGGGTGTACGCTGCGCTCCGCCGTGAGGCAGGATTGCCGTTGTCTTATCCAGGTGGACCATCCTTCGTGTTGGAAGCAATTGACGCGGATATTCTCGCGCGGGCGTGTGCGTGGGCAACGACGACTGCTGCCAGCCACAATGAGATTTTTAATATCACTAACGGAGACGTTTTTGTCTGGCCCCATGTGTGGCCGGCCATTGCCGATGCGCTGGGAATGGAAGTCGGACCGCCAGAACCGTGCTCACTCGCGGCAGAAATGCCAAAACATGAGGCGGAATGGGCAGCAATCGTGCAGAAGTATGGATTGCGCTCACCTCCTAGTCTGCGCGATTTTGTGGGTCAGTCGTTCATTGTCACCGATTTCAGCTTTGGCTTTGGCAGTAGCAATCCGTCTCCACCACCGATGCTTGTCAGTACCATCAAGCTCCGTCAGGCCGGATTTCACGAATGCATGGACACGGAAGATTGTTTTCAGAAGTGGTTCAGGCGATTTCAGGAGTTGCGCTGGTTGCCGCCGATAAACAGATAGGCTGTAGGGGCACGGCGGCGCCGTGCCCCTACGAAAACCAGGGACCTCAACACGAAATCCACTACAAGACAACCTCTCAGCCGCCAAGCATCATCACCTCACTTCCAGACACGCTGCGCGACATCCACCACCAAACGCAACTTCGCCTCCTGAGCTGCCTCACTAATCGGATTGCCTTGTGCCACCGAGGCAAAGCCGCACTGTGTGGATAACGCGAGTTGTTCGCGTGGAAAGTAACGGCTGGCCTCATCGATACGCGAGATCAGTCCGTCAGCCGTTTCCATGTCGTCCTTTTTGGTTGAGACGAAGCCCAGCACCACACCTTTGTCGCGCGGGACGTCGGTCAGTGGTTCTAACGATCCAGAGCGCCAATCATCATATTCCAGCAGGAACAGGTCATATTTCGTGGCTCGGGCGAACACTTGTTTGGAAATCGCTTCATATCCGCCCTTACTCATCCAGTGACCAGCATTGTTTCCTTTGCACAGATGCAAACCAAAAGTGATTCCTGGGGCATCGACCAGGGCATTGAGCATGTCGATGCCCTCACCGAGCATGCGTTCTGGCGAGACGCCACGTGCAGCGTAGGTGGCTTGGCGTTGCGATTCATCGACCAGAGTGGCCAACTCAGGCGCATCAATTTGAATGTATTGGCAGCCAAGCGCCGCAAGTTCATGCACTTCTTGACGCAGGATGTCCACCGCATCAGCAAACAGAGTGAATGGATCTTTGTAGGCAGCGGTGGAATGCTCAGGAGACCAGAAGAGCGCCAGCATCAGTGGGCTCGGCAGGGTCATTTTGATGACCTTTTGTGTCTTTCCTCGCGCGTAGGCAAATTCCTCGGTGGCGAGCGAGCGACGGCGGCGGATCTTCCCGCTCACAGAGATCGGTGCCCGGAAATCCATATCCTGCTCCGGCGTCTGCTTATGCCAGCGCCATGAGGGAGAGGGAATCGCGGAGATTCCGTCAATCGCTTCGGTAAGTGTGCCGGTAAATATCAAGCGCCGCATCTCACCATCGGTGACGACCTCAAGTCCCGCACGCTCCTGCAGCGCAATTGCTTCATCAACCGCGCGGTCCTCAACGCGCTTAAACTCTGGGGTCGAGAGCTTCCCCGCATTCCAGGCCGTTCGCGCTTCCTTGAGATAGCCTGGGCGAAGTATCGAACCAATGATGTCGGCACGAAAGATGGTTTTCATCGTACGCCTCCTGAGTGAATTTTTCCTTGATTCACATCATCCCTTGCGCATGCCTCTCGATTTTTGTCCAGGCCGCGGCCCCTTTCTGGCGCAGGTCAGTCACAACCGCTGCGGTATAATCTGCAGTCACCCCGCTTTTGTAGGACTCTCGTTCGCGACAACGGGCAACCCAGTCAGCTACGCGTGGATAACGCTTCTCATACAGTGCGGTCCAACCAAACTGCAGCAATGTCTGAAAGTATGGCGCTAATGAAACATCGGCGAGAGAAAAGCTGTCACCAACAACCCAGCGGCTCATCTGCAGCGATTTTTCCATATCTTGGATCGTCTTCATGTAGGTTTTCACTCCCTCGGTCACATCCGGTGCGTCGAGACCGAATTTGACCAGGCGCTTTTGCCGCTCACGCCGTGGTGCTTCAGGAATCTGCTCCAGCAATGCTTGTCGCTCTTCTTCACTCTTTTTCATCAAGCCAGGCATCATCAGGAGCGGCCACTGCATCGCACCGCAGGAGGGATGCAGTTTGCCGTCGACATGCTTCATCCAGACGCGGACCTGTGCGGCCAAATACGGATCGCTGGGCATCAAGCGCTGCGGTGGAAAGGCCTCGTCAAGATACTCACAGATGATGTTCGATTCGATGATCGGCCGCCCGTCGTGCACGAGGGTTGGCACGACTCCAAGTGGATTGAGCTTGAGATATTCGGGTCGGAGGTTTTCTTTATCCGGTAGGTTCACATGGCGTGGTGTCCAAGCGAGATCTTTTTCGGCCAGCACAATTTTCACTTTTTGTGCACACGGCGACTGCGGGTGCGTGTACAGTTCGAGCATAGTAGACTCCTGTCGCAAGCTGCTTTTACGTTTCTTGCGTTTTCCTCTTCTTTCCTGGCATTGTCAAATCTACTGACCAAGAAAAGGAGCAAAAATTATGAACGACATCACCGATACGCAGATAAAAGAACTCCTCGACCGCGAACAGATTCGTGATCTGGTCCATCGCTATTGCTGGGCGGTCGATCGCGACACGCTTGAAGAGGTCATGGCCTTGTTCCATGAAGAATGTAACTTAGAGTTAGTTCCCGGCAGACGCTATGGTGGACGCGAGGCCACGACCAAGTGGTACGGCGTGTATATGCAGAACCGCATGGAAGTCTTGCGCCATCTCATTCACAATCAAGTGATTACCGTTACTGGAGACACGGCGACCTCAAAGAGTTACTTTGACGCGGTCGGCGATCTGAAAGGCGAGTCGATCACCGTCGCCGGGTTCTACGAAGACACATTGTTACGAGTGAATAACGAATGGAAATTCACCGAGAAAATTATCAAGCTCGATTTTCTCGTTCCGCTCAATGAAGGGTGGGGCGGCAAACGGATCAAACGCAACCTTGTGCCACGGGAGGTATGATCTCAATTAAACCACAAAAGCACAACCAAGTAGGCTGGGTCTTGACCCAGCCTACAGAACTGCACCCTGAGTAGGTATAGACCCCCTTCTACCCCGCTGTTGTCGAACGGGATCGTGCACCCGTACATAAAAGAGAGGGCCTCGTCTCTCCGCTTACGCTTCCTTTACTTGCACCCGGGTGAAATAGCCGTGCTCTTCGATGCGGGGGTGATAGGTAACAGTACAATCCTTGCCTAAGCGAGCTTCGGCCTCTTGCAGGGCAGCATCAACCGTCGGAAAGGGTTCGAAGCCCATTTGGCGTGCGACTCCCGCATTCTCCTTCGGCACCCCGGCAGCAAACACTGTGCTGAGATGGTTCAACGCATACAGTCCTTGCCCATAGAGAATACACGGGTGCGCGCCGTGAAAGGCAAAGCCGTTGCGGTATTTGTGGACAAACTCCGGTCGGTGCGCATATTCTTCAGAGTAGGTGTCCCACACTTCCACCGGATCGGTCATGGTCGGCAGCACCTCATGATACAGGGAGTGATACGATGGGTGGTTCAACAGGCTAAACTTGGGCTCGAACGGATTGGCCACGATAAAAATCCCGCCTTTGCGGACCAACGGATTCTCGTGGTACGCGTTGAACAGCCCAGAGAGCGCCTTGTTGCGACAGTGAATGGGGTTGAAAGTGGATAGGCGTGAATAGCCATCACCATCCGGCATGCCCATCAGCAGGACATCGGTCTGCCCCTCAACGTCAGCCACTAACTCTGACAGCAGCATATCCAGATGCATTTCTCGCACCGGGGTAATCAAGCCGGCGTCAATCGCCGCAAACTTTTGCGGTGAGGTCGTCGTCAACACACCTTCGATTTTGAGGATCGGCGGATGTCCGCGTCGGGCTAATTCTGCATCAACCAGTGCGCCCATCTCGTTTAACAGCTTGTGAAATGAGCTGTTCTTCGGATCGTGGACCGACTGACCAGAAGCGAATGGCCAGGGGCGATGATGGTAACGAATCGACTCCCAGTTGCTCATGCCGACGAGGATCGACTTCCAGCCGCCTTGGAAGAACCCTTGCGGCGTGGACATGAAGATGAAGAGGTCGGACTCGACCACTGAACGGTGAACCATGACTTCCATGCCCCGTTTGGTCATGCCCAAATGGACGAACTGGTCGATGTCAGTCGCGTCGATGCACGCCAAACGGCCTCCCAAAGTATACGGTAGTTTCGCTCCCAGAATGTGGGTCATCTCCTTGCGGGTCCACATGCGGTGCAAGGCGTTGGCGACTTTGATCTGAATATCTTCAGGGCGTACGCCATACTGTTCCAAAAGACTCAACAGAATCGGCAAGCCCAGGATGCGGAGGTCTTGATCTTCAGGATGGTAATGAGTCGCGCGGCCATCCTGGATACCGATAGTGACTTTTGCACCGTTGCGCACCAGTTTATCTAACGACGGCATGCCAACCGGATTAGCCAGGGCACGGCGGAAGGCCTCGGCTGTATCTGGTAAGGGCATTGCCGATGGCGGTGGACCTGGCGGAATCCGGGTGCGCTCAAGCGGAAGATGGGCAGCGACTTTCCCCGAGCCGCAGCTCACCATAAACTCTTGCCTCTGTGCCATACGAAATCCCTCCTTTCAGGTGAGGCTCTGCGGCTCCTATACCATAAGCGATGGCGTAAGGAATCAACTGAGAAAGAAGGAGAGCGAGTCATGACCGACTCTACGGAGGCACAATCCCTGTGAAGAATCGTTATTCGCCGTATCTATAATGATCTTTACGATATAGCAATTAGAAGTATGAGCCGACCACAAAAATCAGGTCACCGGGAATTCTTTTCTCTCCCGCTCTCCCACAGCTTCAGCCTATGTTCAATCCTCATCAGCAAATGGTAAAAGATACCGCAACAGATGGTGGCGCAGCAGTAAGGAGGAATTCCAATGCGACGCATCGCGATCGTCGGCTCAGGACAAGGCGGATTGCATCTCGGCATTGGTTTGCTCGCGCATGGGTATCGGGCTACGCTCTACTCTGACCGTACTGTCGATCAGTGGCTGAATCACAGCCGCCCGAACGGTACCGCCTTCACCTTCGATCGCGTCGTACAATACGAACGTGACCTGGGTATTAACTTCTGGGAAGGAACTGCGCCTTATGGCGAGGGGATTCATATGACCTTCCTGCCAGAAGTCGGCAACATTCTTCTCACGATGCAAGGACGCTTGCACAAGCCGGGCTATGCAATCGATCAGCGTCTCAAGTTTTCACGTTGGTTACAGGAATTCGAGAAGCGTGGGGGAACACTGGTGCACAAGAGCGTTGGGCGAGATGACCTCGACTCGATCGCTAGCGACCATGATTTGGTTGTTATCGCCGCGGGTAAAGGTGATATCACTCATCAATTATTTGAGCGCGACGCGGAGCGAAGTATCTACGCAACTCCGCAACGCCATCTGGCACTTATTACCGTCGCCGGGACCAAACCATGGCTAGAGCTGCCTTTTCATCCGATTCGGTTCATCTTCATTGCCCCGATCGGTGAATTCTTCTGGGTGCCATTCTACGACAAATCAGGTATCAGTTGTTACAGTATCGTGTTTGAGGCCAAACCCGGAGGGCCGCTTGATCGCTTTGAGAACGTCAAGAGCGGACGGGAAGCGGTCGACCTTGCCAAGCAAACTATTCGTGAGTTCTCGCCCTGGGATTACGATCACGCCAAAGATATGCAATTGACTGACGAACTCGCCTGGCTGGTCGGAAAATTCGCGCCGACCGTGCGCAAACCAATCGGTTGGCTGCCGTCGGGCAAACCAGTCATGGCATTGGGTGATACTGCTATCACCTACGACCCAATCGTCGCCCAGGGTGCCAACAGCGCGTCGAAAATGGCCCATCATCTGTTGCAGCGCATTCTCACGCATGGACAACACGCCTTTACTGCCGACTGGATGAACGACGTGTTTGAAGAATACTGGGAGACAGAGGCAAAATACATGTGTGGGTTTACCAATGCGTTACTTGAGCCAATCACACCCGCAGCAGCAACAATCCTCACTGCTGGTGCGAAGACCCCAGCCATTGCCGATACGTTCTACTCAAATTTTGACAATCCGCGCGATTACTGGCCGTGGTTAATCGATCTTGAAGAGGCGAAAAAATGGGTGGCGGCAAGGACCAAGGATTTTGCTTAATCAAATCCCAAAAAACCGTGCCGCATTCTCGCCCAAAATCTTGTTGACTGACACTTCTGGAAGTTTCGCCAGCGCTTTACGTGCCCGCGCGATTGGCTCGGTGAACCCTTCGGCGTGGGGGTAATCCGAGCCGATGAAGAATTTGTCGTCACCCACTAATTCAATCATGTACGGTAGCGTGCGTTCTTGTGGATCAGCAGAGATCCAAATGTTACGCGCAAAATACTCACTCGCAGATCGTTTCATCTGGCAGGTATGGCCCATGTAGCTAAAGCGATAATCGAGCCGATCGATCCACTCAGCGACCCAACCACTGGCCGATTCGATCGTCGCCACCCGTAAACGCGGAAAGCGCTCGAACACGCCGTCGTAGACCATTGTCGTGAGTGCCATGCGCGGGTCTTGAATCACATTCATACTGAGAAACATAAAGCCAGGATCGTGGTCTTTGTACCACTCGTTGCCGAGATAACGGGAGTGAACAACCAGATGAATGCCGACAGCAATATTGAACTCCTGTGCCGTCGCCCATACCGGATCAAAATCACGATGGCCGAAGCTTTTCCCATCGATTGGCAGTGCACCGACGAACACGGTCTTCACATCCGCTTTGGCGAGACGCTGTAATTCTCGTACGGCTTCGTCTGGATGCCGTAACGTAATGTGACCAACTGGATAGAGCCGCTTACGAAAGCCAGAACAGACCTCCAACATCCAGGTGTTATAAGCACGTGCATGCGCAGCCGCGAGGTCAGGGGCAAGCACTAAATCTTCCCAGAACAACCCCAAGGTCGGATAGATGAACTGACTCTCGATTCCTTCTTCATCAAGGAATCGAAGGCGCTGCGCCATATCCTCGAGTGAGTGATTGAAGGCTTCTGCCGGGTCGAAGGACTTCAACCCTTTTCCCGATTCTTTCTGTCCATAGCCCACCGCAACGCCGAGCAGTTCTTCGATGGTGAGGTCGCCAGAGTTGGCGATACGCTGCTTATCAACCTCCAAAACATAACGACCAGTGTCGGGGTCCCGCTCAAAACGCACACAACGATCACGGTAGCGAGGTTCAATGTACCGCGGCCACAGATCCAATGGCTCCATAAAATGACTATCGGCATCAATAATACGGTTCATGGCATGCCCTCCTTATGTACGCGAACGACTTCTCTTTGTTCCGATATAAAGGAAACGCTGAGCAATGCCCACCCTCTGCCATATAACGCTTCTTGACTCCTTGCCAGTTGTAGTTTAGTTTAAGCGCAGGTGACCATAGAGTCTCATTTTGCTACTGGACGTTCTCAATCCAGCTCTCGTTCGAGGAGGGTTTCATGGCTGAGCCAGAGACACCGCGGCGATCGAAAAAAAAGTGGGTATTACTTATTCTGCTGCTATCGCTCCCTGTTGGCGCGTACTACGGTAAGCAATGGTGGGAGTATTCGTCGACACACGTCACGACTGACAACGCCTATGTCGCCGCGACGGTGGCGCAAATCACGCCGCGTATTCCCGGCGTCATCACTGAAGTCTTAGTCGATGAGAACTGGAACGTCAAAGCCGGCCAAGTACTGGCCCGTCTTGACCCGCAAGAGTATGAGGTCAGACTCGCACAAGCCGAAGCGGCGCTTGCGCGTACCCGAGAGAATGTTGATCAGCTTTTTGCCGCGGTCGATGTGTCAGTAGAAAAGCGCCGCTCTGCTCACTCACAAATAGAGACCGCTCAGGCAGACGTCACGACGGCTCAGGCCTCGTTCCATCAGGCAGAGTTAGACCTGCAACGCGCCAAGGCGCTCTTTGCCGAGCAGATCATTCCAGCCTATCAATTTGATAAAGCCAAAACTCAATATGACGCGGCGCTGTCCTCTTTGCATTCGAAGCAAAAGCAGCTCGAACAGGCTCAGAAAGATGAAGCCATGCGCGGCAAGGAGCACGAACAAGCCAAAGCCGCTTTAGGTGGTGAGAGCAACTCCGCACGTTATGACCGGGCGTTAGTGAAAGAAGTCGAAGCTGCGGTGCGCGAAGCGCAATTGAATCTTAGCTACTGTACTTTGGTTGCGCCGATCGATGGAGTTATCAGTCGCAAGTCACTCGAAGTGGGACAGCGGGTGCAATCTGGGCAGCCGCTGATGGCGGTTGTGCCGTTGGAGCGCGTGTACGTCGAAGCCAACTATAAAGAGACACAACTCAGTGAAGTCCGCGTCGGCCAGCCGGTCGAAATTTGCTCCGACATCTATCCTAATGTCGCCTACCGCGGCAAAGTCGATAGTCTCAGTGCCGGCACCGGCGCGGCCTTTTCGCTCCTCCCGCCGGAGAACGCCACTGGTAATTGGGTAAAGGTTGTGCAGCGTTTACCGGTCAAAGTGGTCCTCGACCAGCCGCCGCCGCCGGACCACCCTTTGCGCGTGGGACTGTCGGTTGAAGTGACGATCGACACGACTGATCGCAGCGGCCCGCTCCTCAGTTCCCTGCGACAACAAGCCGCGCAACAACAGGCAATGTCTCCTGCAAGGAACGCGAAACAACTAGTGTCGTCTCCTGAGCAATCAACTTTCGCTCACAATGTGAATCTTGTCACTCGCTAACAGCACGGTATGGCAGAAGCGTCGTCCGTTCCTGCACAGCACGAGCACGGGGCAGCCAATCGCTGGTTAGTCGCGATGGCCGTTATGTTGGCGGCGGTCATGGAAGTGCTCGACATGACCATTGCCAACGTCGCGCTGGATCACATTCGTGGCAGCCTCTCTGCCGGTGTCGATGAAGCCGCCTGGGTGCTTACCTCCTATATCGTCAGTAATGCGGTTGTCCTACCACTGACTGGCTGGCTCGGAACCTATTTCGGGCGCAAGCGCTTCTTTCTCTTCTGCGTTGTCTCGTTCACTATTAGTTCGTTCCTATGTGGCGCCGCGCCAAATCTTCCGTCATTGGTAGTCTTCCGCATCCTCCAAGGTGCATGCGGTGGCGCCCTGATGCCGATGTCGCAAGCAATCCTCTTTGAGACCTTCCCGCCGCAGGAACATGCCAAAGCTATGGCGGTGTGGGGCATTGGCATGATGCTGGGCCCGATCCTTGGTCCTATTCTTGGTGGACTGATCACCGAGAGTTATAGCTGGCGCTGGATTTTCTACATCAACTTGCCGCTGGGTATTCTCGCTTTCTTCCTGGTTTCCACACTGGTGGAAGACCCACATTATGTGAAACGCGAGATCAAAAAGATCGACTGGTTGGGGCTCGGGTTGCTGACCTTGAGCATCGCCGGCATGCAGATCGTGCTCGACAAGGGCGAGCGCTTGGATTGGTTCGCCTCTGACCAGATTGTTTTTCTGACCATTCTTTCAGGCGTTGCCTTAGTGCTCTTTGTCATGCAAGAACTGCGTACGAAGGAACCGATCGTCGATTTACGCATTTTCAAGAATAGCACGTTTACCGTCGGCACCGCGTTCACCACACTCGTGATGTTCGCCCTCTACGGCACGATGGTGCTGACACCACTCTATTGCCAACTAATTGCCGGCTACACCCCGTTACTTGCAGGGAAGGTGTTGGCGTTTCAATACGTTGGGACGTTCGCATCGATTATGTTGGCCGGGCGCTTATTTAACCGGGTTGACCCACGGTTCCTTGTATTCTTTGGCTGCTGTTCTGCGGGATATGGGGCATTAGACATGACCCACTTCAATCCTGACATCGGCTATTGGGAGATTGCCTGGCCGGGATTTTTTCGTGGTCTTGGTTCGGGGCTGATCTTCGTGCCGATCACTACGCTTAGTATGAGTGCGGTTCCGCGAGAGCACATGGGGACAGCGTCAGGGTTATTCAATATGGTGCGTACCATTGGCGGTAGCGTCGGGATTGCGTTACTGATTACCTTGCTGAGTCGCGGCGCGCAGATTCACCAACAGTACCTCACTGCCCACGTTCACATGTACAATCCAGAAGTGTGGCAACGGGTCGCGCTGGTCAATTCTGGGGCAATTCCTGGGCTCGGCGGAGCAGGGGCGCAACAAGGTGCCGTGCTCGCCCTTATGTACAAAGGCGTGCAGCATCAAGCGCTATTGCTCGCGTTTCTTGATAATTTTCGTATCGTAGCCTATCTCTTCTTCGCCCTCAGCCCATTTGTCTTTTTGATGAAACGCCCTCCCAAAGCCACTGCGCCTGCAGCAGGACATTAACGAAAGTTTCACGTTGAAAGTTGCGCGTTTTTGGTTCGGGAGAGATTGCTTCGCGCTGCTCGCAGTGATACCTCTCCCGCCCCCCGAATAACTTCACTTTCGGTTACCACGACGATTCTCTACGGAGATCAATTAACAATACGCACCTCATGCCCGCGCGAAATCAGCAGAGGCCGGACCAGTTCATTAAACTGATCCGGCTCATAGCTAGTGACGTCAGCAAAACTAGGATGAGGGCCGTCCATGGAGATCTGGGCAATACCGTCGTAGACGCGCTCGCGGGCGGGGTCGACCAAGTCTACCGTGTACCGTCTCGCAGTGGGTGTTCGTCGCAGTGCTGCTGCGACATTGGGGATATGGGTCTCAAGCCAGTACTTGTCCAAAGCGGATCGTTCGATCCCCTCTCGCCGTTTAACGAAGTAGACCAGCTTGGTGGTCTCTCGTGTGGTGGGGCCGTCGACGTTGAGGTGCTCGGTGACAGACAACCAGTTACCCTTGTTGAAGTCAGCGTACTCGTTAAAACGATCGGCCATGATTTCCGGCGGGGCGTTACGCCCAATCGTGGCGTCGAAATGGCGCTTATCACGAAACCATAATTCGGCCATGCCATCCAGCCCTGGATCGTCTGGCGTCTGCTGTGGATCGAAAAAGGTGATGCGATAGCGCAGTGGTTGTACCATCTTCACTACATGTGGTGCGTGCACGCTCTCCCACACCTTAACGAGTTCATCATGGGAGATGTTCGTCCGACGAACGACGGTTGCAATTACTTTCAGCATACTGCCCCCTTTTTGCTGCTGTTCCTTAACGTTTCTTGACCGCCAAGCCGCAAGTATAGTCTGCTCGCATTTTGGCGTCTATCGATGGAGAGTCTCGACAGCGAACGGCCCAGTTGCATACTCTACCTGGCAGTGGAGGATGCCGAGAAGAGCATTTTCCTGTACGAAAGAAGATGATCACAGAAAATGAAAGAGGAGCGACTAATGAGTTTAGATGAATCAACAGCTTATGCGTTGGCGACCTGGGCCCGGTTCGATGAAGCAATTACAGACGATCTCTTGCGCGCAGTCTGTGGCGCGTTTGCCATCGTGGCGGCTGCGGACGGGAATGTTGCGGAGACCGAGATCGCCGGCTTCCTCAACATCATTCGTGAGAGGTCCGAGGCATTTCCACGGCTTGATCTAGCCGTGGTAGAACGATTGTTTCGCGATCTGACGACGGCGCTGTTATCGGACCCTGAAGGGGGCCGTGAGCATGTGCTCTCCGAGATTGCCCGCGTGAAGGATCTGCCGAAGGAACGGGAGCTGGTTCGCAGTGCTGCCCAAGTTGCAATATTCGCTGATCACCGCGTTGAGGGAAGAGAACAGAAAGTGATGGAAGCGATCTGCACCGCGCTAGGAACTACAGTGGATCGCTAACGCTGGGGCGGCTTACATTTGGCCATAAGCCTTTTTCCTGCGGGCGCGATCTCCTCGGTCGCCTTTCTTTTGTTCAATGCCCAGCGATTTCCGATAGCATCCGTCCTGTCACCGGCAGTTGCTCATAGTCGATGTTAGTCGTGAGGGCGGCAAACACATCGTTGCGTTTTTGCAGGGCCGCGACCACAGGCTGCAGTGGCGTGTTACCTGCTCCTTCACCAGCACCGTTAATTGTGCATTCAACCTGACGCACGCCACGTTCAACCGCTGCAAGGGAATTCGCCACGGCGAGCCCAAGGTCGTTGTGGCAATGGACACTCCAGGTGGTTTTTTCTCCACCAATCGTGTGGGTGCGTAGAAATGCACAGAGTTCACCGAACTGCTGTGGCAGGGCGTAACTGACTGTGTCGGCAATTGAGATAGTTGTTGCTCCGGCGCTGATCACCGCATTGCAGATTTCCACAAGGAAAGCAGAATCGGCACGTGACCCGTCTTGGGTGGCAAACACCACGTGAGTGACATACTGCCGGGCATACGCGATAGCTTTGGCAGTATTCTCAATCGCTTGTTGGCGGGTACGTTTGGCGCGGCGCAGAAAATCATCCGACACTGGATGAAAAATGTTCACCCCAGGTTTCTTGGCGAGCATGACACTTTCAAGAATGCGGTCGACATCCTTGATATTCACGCGCGAGAGGCCATAGACGACTGGCTCAGTAACCGCTTGAGCGATGAGCTTCATCGTCTCAACCTGTGATGGGCCACCATAACCAATCTCGACTGCGTCAACATTGAGCCGCTCCAGTTGCTGGGCAAAAGTGATCTTCTGCTCTGTGCTCATCGTGATGCCAGAGTTGCGTAAACCGTCACGCAGGGTAGTGTCGTACAGCTTCACTGTGTCGCGTTGCATAAGAGTCCTACCTTTTGGGAGTCAAACAAAAAGGGGGAAACGATAGGCCGATGGGTTCGTTAGGAGTTCTTAACGGCACTGTAAGTATAGTGATTAGTGAGCAGTGTGTTCATCTGCCAGGCGCGTTAATATTTGCTGTGTGAGTGTTTCAACGCGCGCCAGGGCATTGCCATTCTGGACCACAAGGTTGGCAATATGTCGTGTGTGCTCGGCAATTCGTTCCGTACTTCCGGCAACTCTTTCCATCAGAGCTTCGAATTCACGTCGATCATTCTGTCGATTTCGCTCACCGATGATAAAGGTGCTGGTGATCAATGCTCCAAGAAAAACAGTTTCCCACATGGGGCGAAGCCCCCTTCATTATAAGCCTACATCTCGGAGTGTAGCGGAAAACGGTCAGACCTGCGAGATGAACAGCGAGCGATTCTGCCGCCGCGCTTGGGTCATTGAGTCCCTATCCCTCAAGAGGAGAGGGATAGGGTGAAGGAATCGAGAGGGATTAGACCGACGTCGCGGCAGTGTCGATCTTCAACGACTTCAACGGAGTACGATCAACGACCGGTGCGCGCTTGGTTCCAGCCGTCAACTTAACTGAGCCAGGGAACCGTTGGAACGGATCAGTCAGCTCGATCTGCTTGGCAAACTCTTTAATCGGTGGGATTACTTCTTTAGCAAACAAGCGCATGCTGTTGAGGCGATCAGTATTGCCTACCGGACCTTGCACTTGGAACAAGGTGAACACACCGGGTCGCAGCACTTGCAGAATTGACTTGATCTTTTCGGTCACGGTCTTCGGCGAACCGACGATCATCAGCAAGTTCTCCTGCGCCTTTTCGTATGCTTTCTGGAGTTTCGCACGAATTTCGTCGTAGTTCTTGCCTTCGTTGTCTTTCTTGCCAGTTTGCATCTCTTTCAGGCGATCTGCACTGAGACCAACCCAGCCGCCACCGGGACGACGACCAAGTAAACGAATCGCACCTTTAGAGTTATAACCCGGAGGCAGCGTATGCTCAGGGCGCGAGAACGCATTGGCGCCACCACCATAGACAAAGCCGCGACCGATTTCTTGCGCTTTCTCGTCAGTCTCGGCCACGAACACGCCCATCAAGTAGCCAAAGTTCTCCGGACCTGCTTGATAGCCGTGCTCTGCCGCAACATCAGCATACATATCCCAAATGTCACAGGTCGGACCGAGGTTAGTGACAAGACCGAGGTAGGGATATCCACGTTCGGCGCACCACTTCACGGTTTCCGGACTCAACACTCCAGGAATCCACATCTGCGGATGGGGTTTCTGATACGGCAGTGCCCACGGGTTGACATGGCGGTAATGGAAATGCTTGCCTTCATAGCGCCACGGCCCAGGCTTGGTCCACGCTTGAATAATAAAATCATGCGCTTCGTTGAAGTATTCACGGTTGTAGGCAGGGTTGGCATTGTTGAAGAACTGCTCACTGCCAGCGCCACGCACCCAACCTGTGACTAAACGTCCGCGTGAGATCAGATCGATCTCGGCTAATTCTTCTGCCATCCGTAGCGGATGCTTCAACACCGGCAGTGGGTTGCCAATCAAGACGATCTTGGCCCGTTTGGTCACACGCGCTAGGATCGCTGCTTCGACGTTCATCACGCTCCCCATACAGAAGGGGTTACCATGATGCTCGTTCAACATGAGTGCGTCGAAGCCGAGTTCTTCAGCTTCGCAGTACTCATCGATCCAGTAGTTATAATCATCAGCGGCTTTCTCACGGTCAAAGTATTTGTTTGACACCGCGAAGAAACCTTCATTCTTGAGGACTTCATCCTCAGGGACCCAGCGATACGGCCGTTCGGTAAAGTATCCAACAATCATACTGGTCACTCCTTTTTCTTAGTGAGTGCGCAAAACGCCCCTCTTTGATAGCAGACCTCCCCCCTGTTTGTGAAGGGACGGGCAGCACAAAACCTCGAGACTACCAACCATACACCTGTCGGCTCACTTCTTCGGTATCACGCAGTACGCAACCCATGTTACGTGGTACACGATCCGTGTGGCGTAAACCCGCTTTACTCAGCTGCTCGACCCTGCAAGTATCGGCGCAACAAATTTTTCATCTACGTAAAGGAGGTGCACTCGTGGCAAAACCAATTGATGTCTATTACTGGCCGACGCCGAATGGCTGGAAAGTGACCATTCTCCTCGAAGAACTCGGGGTTCCGTACAATATCATTCCTGTGAACATCGGCAAGGGTGAACAATTCGAACCGAGCTTTCTCAAAATCTCGCCTAATAACCGTATGCCAGCGATCGTTGATTATGAACCAATGGGTGGTGGTGAACCACTCGCGATTTTCGAGTCTGGCGCGATTGACGAATACCTGGCCGAGAAATACGGTAAGTTCCTGCCCAAAGACCCGCGCGGCAAGTACGAAGTCTTACAATGGGTGTACTGGCAAATGGGCGGGCTCGGTCCCATGTCTGGACAAGCTAACCATTTCCGCCATTATGCGCCTGAGAAAATTGCCTATGGCATCAATCGCTATACAGACGAAGTGAATCGCCTCTACGGCGTGATGAACAAACAGTTGGCCGATCACCCATTTTTGGCTGGAGAGTATTCAATCGCGGACATGATGTCATGGCCGTGGGTCGTCGCCTACGAGCGTATGGGTCAAGATCTTAACGAATTCCCAAATCTCAAGCGTTGGTACGAGACCATGAAAGCCCGCCCGGCAGTGATGCGCGGCTATGAAGTGGGAAAAGAGTTACGACAAGAGATGAGTGAAGAAGCGAAGAAAGTGCTGTTTGGCCAACGAGCGCGGAAGTAAGAAAGATACAGAAGATAGGAGACAGAATTCAGCAGAGTGTATTTGTTTGCCTTTTCCATTCTGACTCCTGTATTCTCACTGCTGTATTCTTTTGAAGGAGGATGCATGGCCACGCTGGTATTACTGCGTCACGGCGAATCACAGTGGAATCTAGAGAACCGCTTCACAGGTTGGGTGGATGTGCCGCTTTCGCCGAAAGGTGAAGAAGAAGCCCGACAAGCAGGTGAAAAACTCAAAGCAGCGAATGTTCACCTTGACATAGCGTTTACCTCTGTCTTGCAACGCGCCAGTCGCACGATGGACATCGTTCTCGATATCCTTGGACAGCGTGGCATTCCTGTTGAACGCGACCAAGCGCTCAACGAACGGCACTACGGCGATTTACAAGGACTTAACAAAGCCGAGACCGCAAAGAAGTTTGGCGATGAACAAGTTCATATTTGGCGACGCAGTTATGACATTGCGCCTCCAGGCGGAGAGAGCTTAAAAGACACCGCCGCACGCACCCTACCCTACTATGAAGCGAAGATTCTACCGATGATCAAAGCTGGAAAGAATACCCTCGTTGCTGCGCACGGCAACAGCCTCCGTTCTCTAGTAATGCATCTCGATCAATTAACCAAAGAGCAAGTGTTGGAACTCAACCTGGGAACAGGGGTACCGATTGTGTACGAACTTGATAAGGAAGGGAAAGTGAAAAAGAAGCGAATACTGTGATGAAAACGAGGGCGAAAGGGCGATAAGGAAAAACAGGATAATGGAGAATGGATAAGGGATAAGGGTAGAAAAATGTCAGAGCATTCTCTCTTCTTGTTCTATTTCGTCCTTTATCCTTTTCCCTTGATCTTTTACCCCTTCCCATTTCCCCATCGTTATTGTGGCAGTTTTTTATACTTCCCTTTGAAAAAAAGCAGCGGCCGATCACCAGACGCACTGGCATTTTGCACCTCACCTACATAAATCGTGTGATCACCCCCCTCGAACCCATTCACCAATTTGCACTCAATGTAGCCAATTGCACCTTCAAGCAGCGGCACGCCGACACTGCCTTGACGAACAGGTATCCCTTCAAACTTCTCGATTCCCTTCGTCGCGAACCGCGTCGACAGCTGCTCTTGATCTTCTGCTAAGAAATTGACGACAAAGGCTTGTGATTGCTCAAAACAGGCATAGCAGTCCACTTTCTTATCGACACATACGAGAACGAGCGGCGGATCAAGGGACAACGAAGTATACGAATTGGCGGTCAGCCCAAAGGGCTTCCCGCTAGCATCTTTGGTGGTAATGACAGTAACACCTGTAGCAAAGGCACCAAAAACGTTGCGGAGTTCGCGCGGATCGATCGCCATACATTCTCCTATTGACCAGAGTCTCTGACTGCTAACAGAGCGGCGCTGTCTCTGTCAATTCCTCTTTCGAGGAATCACCGTTCCGACATAAATATACGGTAGATCATGCGACGTGACCGGGCGGTCTTGCATGCGAATCTCGGCCTTTACAATAGAAGAAACAAAAAGCGTGTGATCACCAGCGGGATAACTCGCCACCACACGGCACTCAAACACCGCCATCGCGACCTTGAGCAACGGCACGCCAGTTTCGCCAAACTCATAGGCGAACGGGTCGAGGTTATCAGGCCGACGCGAAGCAGAGGAAAAGAAGTAATCTTCTAGCTCTTTGCTCTTATGCCCGACAACATTCAGACCGAACCTACTTTGTCGTTCGATAAAGCCATGACTGAAATGTCGCTTATCAACTGCCGCCATAATGAGCGGCGGATCACCAGACACTTGCGTGACCCACGACGACGACATTCCGTGCAATTTTTCACCTTCACGAACGGTGAGGACGTATATCCCGTTGGTAATTATCGCGAGTGCTTGCGCAAGTTGTGGGTCCATACGTACCCCCTAAAACGCATGCTTGAACGCATTACGCTGGCAGCGGACCAGCCCGCTAAAATTGATGAGTTCGTTCTCCAACGCGACTTCGTGTTCGGCCTGTAGATACCTGCCATTAAACGCTGGGTTATCGGTGCAGAAACAATAGTCAATTCCTTCAGTATCGAGCCGCTTCGTCACTTCGCGGACAGGAGTGAGATCGGTGAATGTACCGGTTTGCAGATAGGTGCTTGGACATAGCTCAAAACAGATGCCGCGTTGACGTATTTCCGGCAGCAGATGAGGTAGATGCAACGGAATCTGTACACCGTGGCCGATACGGCGGAGATAGGGAAAAAGTTCAGGGTGGACATGCGTAGGAGAGGTTTCACCCAGATGGGCGGTTGCTGGAAGATGATGGTCTGCGGCTTTTTTATACAGACTGACAAAATGGTCCAGTCGATCACCCAGCGGCGCTTCAGGTCCGGCCACGTCAATGCCGCGAACCAGATCTCGACGTGTGAGGGCAAGATCCAGCGTGGCTTCGTTAACTTCATCTGGTAACATTGTGTGAAGACATAGCACAAGTCGTACATCCACTGCGTACTCTGGGACCTTCGCCCCAGTTGCAATCGCCTCGACCACGGCTACCATCGCAGCGATCCGATCTTTTCTGTCTAACGCCGGATCAGTCCTTAGGTACGGAGAGAAGCGCAACTCCAGCATAGACGTCTGTTCAAAAATTCTTGCCCCGCGCACAACCCGGTAAAGAAAATAGCTCATCGCTGCGGGTGTTTGCAGCGGTTCTACGAGTTTATGTAGCTCTAAATAGTCGTCGAGTGTCGGCTTGCGATTGGCAAAATGTTCTTTCAGTATCGCGTAGGTCGGAAATCGCATGAGGAGTTCGTGAATAACATCGCGCTCAGCCGGTGTTGTTCCCACGTCAGCACCACCGGAAGAAAGGTAGCCGTACAGAACTTTCGGATGGACTGACCCACCAACATGGCGATGAAGATCCGCGTAATCCGGCCCTGCGTTGATGCGTCCCTGCTGGATCATTGACACCTCTTTTCCTCACACTGCATTTGTCACATGTCGTATTATCCATGATGCACCATTCGCCGGGTAGGTTTCCAGTGAGTGTAGAGCAAACGCTGCCTTTCAGGCTCTTTGGCGGCTCAGCCCATGCTATTCTACAGTAGCCCGGATGGAACGGGGTGAAATCTGATAGTCTGGTTACCTGGTGTTCGGTTATCCGCGATTCCGCTCCGCTTCATCAAGGCTACCCGGTGGTGGGTATAGTTCGGCCTACTTTGCTTTCAGCGTCTCGCGCGTGCCAATGCCCAGCAAGGCAACAAGCGCAGTGAGGCTTGCCGTCACAGTAAACGCAAGGTCAAATCCCAAATGGCCTGCGATCCATCCAACAAAAACTGGGCCTAACAGCAACCCACTGTCTCCAGCGCCACGATACAATCCCATCACTGTCCCGGCTTTCCCTGGTGGTGTCAGATCGGCCATCACCGCTGCCGGGGCTGGACCAAGATAGCCAATCGCAGCACCAAACATCACACTAACAACCGCCAATCGTACGTACGATGTCGCCCACGAATATAAGATGATAGTCAGTACCGTTGCCCAGAGACTTGCGAGTGTAACTTGACGACGCCCAGCGCTATCAAGCAGTCGTCCTGCGTGCCAGATCACACAAAAATTCGCTAGCGAACACAGCGATTGCGTCAACCCAATGCCGCTCTCACCGATCCCGATATGCTCTTGGGCAAAAAGTGGCATGAGATTGAGACTAATACCAGAGCGAATACCGAAAAGCAGAAAGGTCAGGATACAGGCAAAAATGAAGGTCCAGTCGCGGAAGAGTTGGGACATAACCCCGTTATTCGAATCTGACGTCAGCGGAGTTTGTGATTCCGCCACACTCGGGAATTCGCCGATCCACCACATACCGACGACAGCAACAAGCAGTGATAACACCGCCATCGCCCAGAATGGTGCGCGCAAATCATGGAAGAAACTCGCGGCCAAACCACCAACCCCAGGACCGATGGAAACCCCAACTAACAACATACTCTGATAAAAGCCCATCGCTTGCCCCATGCGCTGGGGCGCGACAGTACGCGCAAGAAAGGCCATCGCGGTAATAGTGAAGAGCGCTGAGCCAATGCCACCAAGCAAGCGATACCACAACAACGCCGTAAAGCTCTTGGCAATGGCCGATAGCACTGCAGAGATAGCAACAATTGCCGCACCGCCACAGGCAATTAGTCGCGGGCTCCAACGATCGACCGCGGCGCCGCCAATAAAATCGAATGGAATACGTCCAAGGGTAAACGCCGCAACCAACGCACCTGCGCCAGCATATGAGACGCCGAACTCCTGTGCGATGAGCGGCAATACTGGCGAGATCACACTCGATCCCAGCATGATCACCAAAGTCATTAACGAAATGATGACAACCTGAGGGTCGAAGTCTGCGGCCAAACGAAAATTCAAAGCTTCAAGTCCAAGGTCTAAAGTCCACGTAATACGCAATACGTAACACGTGGTGCGTGTTACGTGGTATGCATACCCTCCGTCTGCAGGTGCGGCCCAGTTAACGTTCGAGCTACATCCTTATCACAGCTTGGTGTGTAGCCGAGGACTTTATCCCATACCGCAGCCGTTTCCATACACATGTAGTGAGGTACATGCGGGGCAGCGTCTTTGAGCCAACCGAGAATGGTGCGGTACATCTTCACTCGTAACGCTTGAAACGTTCGCCATTTCCCATCAGCGCAAGGAACCTGCTCACCAGAGAGAACGCGCGTTCGTGGGAACCGTCGCTGTACGGTGTGACGCAACGCCGGGGTCATCCGTAAACTCCCCAGGCTCACCCATGCGACTCGTTGAGAATCGATAGCCGAAAAAATTTGCGAGATCGTGTCGTAATACCCATGTTCCCAATCGGGGTATTCGATCAACGGATCAAAATGAAATCCCAGCTTGTAGCCTGCTGCTTGCACTCGTTGTGCTGCAGCAAGGCGCGCTACAAAGGAAGCGGTTTGATGTTCCTCATTATCGACAATCACCGATGGCGTCATCGACCACGACACCACGACCCGCTCTTGTGGGTCGAGTGACAACAGTCCCTCAACGCAATCTGTCTTGGTTTTTAGTTCGAGTAGCACATTTTTTCGCTCGGCAAAAAACGGGACCAAGTCCGCAGAAAATCCCAACACCGGGTCAAGCGCTAAGCTGTCAGACAATTCGCCAGTGCCGATGCGGAAGTGCTGCGATGGATGACGATCGGTCGCCGTCGCTACTTGTTGCAGCAGATCCCCGACGTTCGTGTACACTTTCAACGTTGGATTGTTGGCCAGATACTCTTGTAGGAAACAATAGCTACAATCCATTGGGCAATTAGAGACAAGGCTCACAACAAGATAGTTACAACAAACAAGACCCGACGTTCCCGCCGGACAATGCTCCAGAAAGGTCGAACGCTGACGAGTAAACAACAAGCGTTTCTTTCCTGCAGCAAATTGGTCTCGCCCGGCGAGAGGGAATTCGCCACGCTCCCAGCCTTTCTCGACCATACGCACCGGAACGTGCGGTAGACGCGCAAGTGCTCGTTGTACGACTACAGCGTTCTCTTCCCCCTGCTCGATAAGAATTTCGTTAGGTTGATAGGGTTTCATTCTTGATGCATTCTACTGACTACTGAATTCTCGCTACTGGCTACTTATTTTTAGACTTCGTCTAGCACATCGAACGCCCGTTGAAGCGAGCCATCTTCACATTTTTGCCGCAGCAGCGCGAGGCTGTTTCTTACTTCTTCGATATTGCGCGCTTTAATCTCAAAGGTAATTTCGTCACCTTCCAACGCCGGCGGGAATGATACACGCACACGGTCGCCAAGGTCTAGCGCCTTGATCGCCGCACGCAGCTCGTCTTCCAGTTGTGAAAGACGGGGATAGCGAATCTTGCGCAGTGCCGCTTTCAGAGTTTTCAATTTATCGCTGCGAGAGAGTTTTGTGTGCAATAGGTGCTGGATCTCAGAGCCTGCCAACACCTCAGAAACGTTGTTGCCATCACGAACCGTAATTTCCTCAAGCCAGTCGAGAAAATCGCGTAGTTGATTTTCGTTCAGTTGCAGTGCGTTTGCTATTGGGAAGAATGCGGCTTGATCATTCTCCGGCCAGGCTTGCCATCGCTGTAAGGTCTGCGCGGACAGGCGTTTCTCTTGGGCGTAAGCGATGAGTTGGTCGGTAATAGAAGACATGGTGGTTCCTTATAAGACACGCTCGTGGTTTGGATGAGAGATTGTCATTGCGAGCGGAGCGAAGCAATCTTTGTCTTCTACAGAGATTGCTTCGTCGCGAAGCCTGTCCTGCCTGCGCCAGTGCCGCAGGCACAGGTGAGCGTAGCGCGGCGGAGTCGAAGGGCTCCTCGCAATGATACCGGAAACTCACTTGAACAGACTACTAAGGTACATCATACCTAATATGCGCTGCGGCAAGCGTGAGATACTGACCATCATCGAGTCCGCGTTTCCTTGCTCCTTCAGCCAAAATCCCACATTTCTTGAGTAACACGGCCTCCGTTTGGAGACGTTGCTCCTCTGACAAGACTCCGGACTTCAGTAACTTACACAGAGCCGTGGCACGAAACCGATCCATCCCCCAAAACTTATGGGACAATTGGTCAGCACGTCCGCCTCGCTTGATCACCAACGGGGTCTCGATCAAGTGCACTGGCATGAGCGCAGCGATGCGCAACCACAAGTCGTAGTCTTCACAAGCCGGGAGGTCCTCATCGAACCCACCCAGGCGCTCGAACAGCTCGCGCCGCATCATGACTGCCGACGGACTCACAAGACACCGTTCGAGACTGCGCGCAAAGATATCACCACTAGTTTTGCGATGCTTCGCGTGCGGATTGACCCGTACATTATTGCGTAGCCAGATTTCCTCAGTCTGGCAAATCTGCGCTCCAGCGTGCGCAGCAAGGAATGTCACTTGCTGTTCAAGTTTTCGCGGCTGCCAAAGGTCGTCCGAATCGAGAAATGCGAGCAACTTGCCTGAGCTTTGCGATACACCGAGATTGCGCGCGGCCGAAACCCCACGATGTGGCTGCCAGAGGTAACGAACCCCGGCAAACTCCCGCACGGCTTCAGCAGTGCCATCCTCTGAACCATCGTCAATAACAACGAGCTCAAAATCGTAGAACGATTGAGCCAGAACTGACGCGATTGCTTCACACACCAGCTCCCGACGATCATAGGTCGGAATAATGACTGAGACGGTGGGCATTAGAAAAACCCGTGTTCCGTGATGTGTATTGCGTATTTCATACTTACGTTTATTCTTCACGCAACACGTGTCACGCTTTACGTTTTAGCGTTAACTCCTCAATCGCCTGCCACAGCTCTGCTTTGCCCGTATTATTCTCAGCCGAGAAGAGAAGTGGCTCGTAGCCGTTCAGCTGCGCGGTTAATGCCTTGTGTTGTTTTTCCAGTTCAGGACGTTTGAGCTTATCACTTTTTGTCGCGACGATAAGGAACGGGCGCTGATGATGCGCGAGAAATTTACAGAGCGCCTCCTCCTCGGCTTCCGGTCCCCGGCGAACGTCAACAATGATAATGACTCCACGGAGGTTGCGTGCCGTCACTAAGTAGTCTTCGATCAATTGTCGCCAGTGTAGCCGGTCTTGTTTCGACACCTTTGCGTAGCCATAGCCCGGCAAATCAACGAACGTTAGCTTGTCGTTGATGACAAAGAAATTGAGCTGTTGCGTGCGTCCTGGCGTTGAGCTGGTACGTGCAATCTTTCGATCCAACAGCCGGTTGATGAGCGAGGACTTGCCGACATTTGAGCGTCCGGCAAAGGCGATCTCTGGATACGGCAATCGCGGAGCACCGCCTGGTTGTGTCGCTGCCCCGGCAAATTCGACGGATGATACTTTCATGCGTATAACACTGATTGTGGATTTCCCCTCCGACTTAACTGGCTTTCTCCGGTCAGACAAGTCCGTCAGGGATTTGCTAGACGCACGAAAAGAAACAGCATAAAGTTTTATTAATATGAACCAACTTATCGGACTTGGCATCACTGGCCTCTCCGTCCTGTTGGCAGCGATCACCTCAGGTATACGACTGAAGCCGTATGTTGATGCAGGGATTGCTCGCACCCCACCGACGTTTGCGATCTACCCGGCAGCAATTGCTCTGGCCATCACAGTTCCCGTCGTTTTCTTCTTACGTTGGAAGCAAGGTAGTAAACATGTGGAGATTGGTCCGGCAAAATTTATGGACAATGCGCTTTTCATCGCGCTCGGCTGTCTCTTGTATATTTTCATTGCTGTGACTTTTTTCCCCGCCCAACTGCCGGTATTTGCGCCCTCCCATGGGACGAGCCCGAATTCCGCTCCTTCACCTGGCGGTAGTATTTCGATATTCTAAAACTTACTGTTACCTGGAGGTGTCTGACCCGTGAGTGCTCATAATGAGAAGCGCGCCCGCTTACTTGCTCTAGCCGGCGAACTCGCCGACGACTTTGCCACCCGCGCCGCTGAACACGACCAGAACAATTCGTTTCCTTTTGAAAACATCCAGCGCATGAAGGACACTGGCTATACTGCCCTGGTGTTGCCTGAAGAGTATGGCGGACTCGGCGCGGACTTAGTGGATTACTGCCTTTGCCAAGAACGATTAGCGCAAGGCTGTGGCGCAACAGCTCTGGCGATCAACATGCACCTTTTTGGCTTAGGCTCAATGGTCGAACGAGGAGATATCCTGCGCCCGCAAGCGCAGAGCTTTCTGAACGCGATGGGCCGGCAACGAAAAATCATGGGTGGTGGATTGACCGAACCGGAAACCGGGGGAAACTGGGGCTTGTTTATCTCACGGGCAGTGAAAGAGGGAGACTCTTACGTCTTGAACGGACGGAAGGCATTTACCAGTCTCTCCCCCATCATCGACCTCTTCATGGTTTTGGTTACTGTCCAAGACCCCGACGTCGGACTGCTCAGCGGAACCTTTCTCATTCCCAAAGGGACGCCGGGTCTGCAAACCGTCGAGAACTGGAACGCCATGGGTATGCGCGCTACGGCAAGTCATGACCTAATTATCACAGACTGTCGCGTTCCACTTGAGAATGCCGTCCGGGTTCGCCCAATCGGCGAAATTCTCCCCGAAGACATCAACCTCTTCGCGTGGTTCTCGTTGAGTATCGCCTCGGTCTATACCGGGGTAGCGATTGCCGCTCTCAACTTTGCTAAGGAGTTTGCCAACCATCACCAACCGATGCCACTTCCTCGTCCGATTAAGTATCTTCCCGGTGTGCAGTTCGCCGTTGCTGAGGCAGAGATGCTCCTTACCTCGACTCGTGCCTATACTCTGGAAACCGCGAAAGCTTGGGTTTCCGGAGAACGCTTTGAGGGTGAAAACGGACTGGCCCGCGTGTGTATGCCGAAATATGTCGCAACCAACAATGCCATTCGCATTGTCGATCTGGCAATGGAAATCGTCGGCTCAGTTGGCATCTTCAAAAAGCATCCACTAGAGCGTTATTACCGCGACGTACGGGCCGGTACCAATCATCCGTTTTCCAATGCACGTCTCCGCGAGCTAGTCGGCAAGAACGCCCTTGGCATCAAATTGCTGGAAATGCCACGATGGTAAGACAAAGCCATCAGTCATTAGCCGTCAGCGGTCGGCTTCTGAGGGAGTCTTGGGGCCCTCTTTTTTTAGCTGATTGCCGAGAGCTAGTAGCTGAACGCTTAAGAAATAAGAGTGAAGCCTCATGTTACAAGACCAAACCGCCATCTTTCGTGACCGCGTTACCGAACCATTTTTTACAATCCTTGGTTTACAAATTGACGAAGTGCGCCCAGACTACTGCCGTATGCGTATGCCATTTCGCCCTGGGTTACGGACGCAAGGCGAAGTCGTACATGGTGGGGCGATTGCGTCACTGGTTGATAGTGCTGGCGTCGTTGCCGTATGGTCAAATGTTCCGCCAGAGATCACTCGCGGTGCGACAGCAACTATGACGGTCAACTATTTGGCCGCGGCCGAAGCTGTCGACCTGACAGCAGAAGCTCAAGTGATTCGACGCGGTCGGAGTGTCGTCTTCGTCGATGTTGACGTGTTGTCTCCTAGGGGTGATCGTATCGCCAAGGGGTCGCTCGTCTACAAGCTCGGAAGTAGCAAGAAGCACTAGATATCGATACCGGCCTCTACACTACTGCGCAGAAAAACGGCCAGCTCGGTTTCGCGGTAGCATTGAGCGGGAGCCAGGAAAATCCCGCAGAATTTGACGATTTCGCGGTCCAAGGCGCGCAGGAGGAAAAAGACTCCCTTGCTGTTCCTTATTTCTGAGCATTTGCATTTTTCTCTCAACTTGTGACTTGGTTATCGGCTTTCCGTTCGGGCCATAGAAAATAACCGCCGGAGAATCCTCGTTCTCCGATGGCGGGACTACTGCTGGTCGCCGGGCAGTCGGCGGCGGGGGAGCAGAACGAGAAGGGGTTGCTAACGAGGGTAAGGAAGCTGCCGGTGGCGCGCCGGGCAGACGCGTGAGCGTGAACTCCAGCTTCGTCATCTTGCCACCTTGAACAGTTGCTTTACGTCCTCAGAATAGTCCTCTTTTCTTCTTCGCTCCCAGCCAGCGCGGCTGCTAAGGTCTGTCGCACAATTAGTGCGTCTTGGGGACGCTCTGCAGGTTCCTTGGCCATGAGGCGTCCAACCAAGCTGCGAATTTCCGCTGGAATCGTAGCAGGCAATAGCGGAGGAGCCTGGGTCAGGTGCTGGTACATGAGCCCTTCGATTCCCCCGCCTGGCGCGGCAAACGGCGGCTTAGCGGTCAGCAGCTCATAGATTAGGCATCCCAGAGAGTAGAGATCTGTACGATTGCTGAGCCCCGCGCCTTTCCACTGCTCAGGTGCCATGTAACGAGGTGTGCCAGGTCCCGGAGTACCAACTGCCGTATGCTGAGTTCTTTGTTCCCCCAAGATTTTAGCGATGCCAAAATCGCCAACTTTGACCAACTCTTCACTCTGCCGTGCCTCGATAAAGATGTTGGCCGGCTTTAAGTCGCGATGCACAATAGGATGCGGTAGACTATGAGCCTCACTCAACGCCGCACAGATTTGGCGGACGATATCAACGACACGGAGGAGAGGAAGCGGACCATCGCGTTGGATAACCTCTTTGAGGGTCTGCCCGCGCACGAATTCCATCGTGTAATAGAGTTGTCCGTCCTCGTCAGTACCAACATCGTACAGAGTGACAACGTGAGCACTACGAAGTTGTGCCGCCACTCTTACTTCGTCCAAAAAGCGGTGCGAAAAGTTCTCGTCGTTCGACAAAGCCGGACGTAGGGTTTTCAGCGCGACTTCACGTAAGGGGCGGCCTTTCACGTCAAGCTGTTCAGCACGATATACTACTCCCATCGCCCCTTCGCCCAAAATCGACAGCAGACGATATTTGCCGTTAAGAAGTTTTCCTAGCCCCTGCTCTGCCACTAGCTTTTCTTCCTATTGTTGAACAAACTTGCGTTTCTTTTGTCTTAGTGGTTCTTCGGCAGAATTTCCAGCTTCCATAATAGACTCCCCTTTTTTCCCTTACTTTACTCGATTATGCTTATCTAAAGGAACGTTCTTGTGTCGTTCTCTTCTTGTCTTATTACTCTCCTTACTGACTTCGGCACCCGCGACGCGTTCGTCGGTATTATGAAGGGGGTCATCCTTAGTATAGCACCAACCGTACACATCATTGACCTTTCCCATGACGTCCCGCCACAAGAGATTCTGACTGGAGCGTTGATCTTGCGCAGCGCCGTACCATTCTTCCCACCCGGTACGATTCACGTTGCAGTCGTAGACCCTGGCGTTGGTAGCCAACGACGCGCGGTGGTTGTCCAGACACGTGATGCTTTTTTTGTTGGTCCTGATAATGGTCTTCTGAGCCTTGCAGCTCCGCCAGAATCAGTCGTCCGAGTTATCCATCTCACGAACACCGCGTATTTTTTGCCTCGTCTCAGCCATACATTTCACGGACGCGATGTGTTTGCGCCGGTGGCGGCACACCTCTCCCGAGGAGTATCACTTGAAGTCCTCGGTCCGACCATACCTGCTATAGAAGAGCTTGCTCTCCCAATTATCGAACGAACAGAGACACAACTGATTGGCAGCGTCACTGCTATCGACCACTTCGGCAATCTGATTACCAATATCACCGAGGCCGACCTGCTCCCCTTTCCAAGGGAGACCCTTTGGGTTAGCATCGGCCCCGTGCAAATTCAGGGTTTGGTCGCGACTTACGCGGCAGTATCGCCGGATACGGTCGCGGCCCTCATGAATAGTTGGGGAGTGTTAGAAATCGCGGTACGCAATGGCTCGGCAGCCCAACGGTTAAACACGTCGATTGGCACCGCGGTCTGTGTAAGGATAGCATAATTTCATATGTCACTTCCGATGCCACCACTGGACCGGCCTGAAACTGGGGCCCTCAATGGGTATCACCCCCCACCCTATGAGATTCCCCCTCTTATCGTGCGCCCCGAGCCGCAACGGCACAGTCTTCACTTTCTCCTGTTCCTCATAACCTTTGCGACTACAACCCTTGCTGGAGCGCTGCAAAAAGGTGCCTATCCGGTCACTAGCCTCTCTGCACTTGTCTTCGGCATACTGGCGCACCCGGAGGCGCTCGTGCAAGGGCTCCCGTTTGCTGTCCCATTGATGTTGATCTTGCTGTGCCATGAGATGGGACACTATCTGTTTGCTCGCAAGCACGGCGTGCGCGCCAGTCTTCCGTATTTCCTCCCTGCACCTCCTTTCCCGCTGCTCCCGATCGGGACTTTTGGCGCATTTATTCGTATGCGATCGGTCCCGACCGACCGCCGTACGCTCTTCGACATTGGTGCCGCGGGTCCGTGGGGCGGCGTTCTCGTCGCGATTCCCGCCGTGATTATTGGGTTAGCACTGTCTGAAGTCCGCCCATTGAACCCCCTCGAAGGCGGACTCTACTTGGGAGATTCCTTTCTGTTTTCCTTGCTCACGCGACTCGTGCTTGGCGTCTCGGGCAACAACGTCAACATCGAACTGCACCCGATCGCCCTCGCCGGGTGGTTCGGACTGTTTGTGACATTCTTGAATTTACTCCCAGTGGGACAGCTCGACGGCGGTCATGTCACCTATGCCTTATTCGGGCGATTCCACCGTTGGATCTCGCGTGGATTCCTCGCGGTTATCTTTTTTCTTGGCTTTCAGGGGTGGGCTGGCTGGTTCTTCTGGGTTGTCCTGTTGTCGTTTTTGGGTATTGATCATCCCCCAACGCACGATATGTTTTCTGCGCTTGACCCGCGACGCAAGCTCTATGCGTGGGGTACGGTCGGGTTATTTGGATTGACGTTCATGTCCGCACCGCTAATGATCATGGAACCTAAAAGTCTTCCAGAAGAAGAAGTGACAGTCATTTCTTATTCTCCCGACCTCACGCAAACTGTGCCCCACTCTTCTTTTCCTATTTTCTATCGACCATGAATGAACGACCATCCTGGGATCAATATTTTCTCACCATTACGCGGCAGGTTGCCGAGCGCTCGACATGCAACCGCGCCAAAGTCGGCGCGGTGATCGTCCGCGACAAGAACATTCTGGCGAGTGGGTACAACGGCGCACCGGCAGGGCTGCCGCACTGCACCGAAGTCGGGTGTCTTATTTATCAATCAAAAACCCCAACGGGTGAGACCGAAGAAAACTGCTACCGCACGATTCACGCGGAAATTAATGCCATCGCGCAAGCCGCAAAAAATGGGGTCAGCATTCGTGATGCAGACATTTATGTCACCCACACCCCGTGCATTCACTGCCTGAAGGTGTTGATCAACACCGGTATCAAACGCATCTTCTACGAAAAAGAATACAAACTCCACACTGTCAGTGAGTTGCTCACGTCAACGGCTGTGACCTTGGAAAAGATCGACGCGTAGAGGAAGAAAGGTACTGAAGACGACCGAGAAAGGAATCCGGATGTCTGACTTGGCTATTATTCTTCTCGCCGGAGCGCTAGCGTTGAATGGCTTTCTCGCGTGGTCAGCCGCGCGGATGGGGTTACACACAGCCAAGATTGCGAGCGACATCAATCAGAAAACCGACCAGCTCTTGAAACATGCCGAACTTGCTCAAGAGACTCTCATAGAAGTTCTACGAGCAACCAAGCAGAATCGCTCAGCCCCATAAGGTGCTGTCCGGCACACCCCACTTCATGAAGATTGTCTTTTCCCTGGTTTTCATTTTCCCTACAGCCTGCGGCCTTCAGCTTTTCTTTTCCCATTTCCCCATTTTCCCTTTTTCCCACTCCTCGGATTGGTTTTTCAGTCTCCACAGGATGAGACTGAAGTAAATTTCGGTCTCATCATCAAGAGATTTTCCATTGACGAAGCGTATCACCGAGCGTTAGCATTCTGGTGATGGCAACACAAAAGTCTCTCAAGTCTTTACGGTTCCTCCTTCTTGCAGCTGAAGTGAAGACAAATCCTTGGCAGACCGTGCAAGCACTGTGTCGCACGTTAGGGATCAGTCGCGCGCAATTTTATCGTGACAAAGACGCGTTGAAAGAAATCGACTTTGTCTTCGACTACAACCGTACGCAAGGACGCTTCGTCATCGAGAAAGATCCATACCTTCCGGTCTACGACCTGACCCTGACCGAAACCTTCGCATTAAGCATGGCCGTGCGGCAACTTTCAGCCGCAGGCGATTACGTCTTAACCTATGACGCACTCAAAGCCATCAAGAAAATTGTCGCCAATGCGCCAGGCACGCAGAGGGATCTTCTTGTCGATAACCTCAACGAAGCCGTTTTACAGCAAGGGTTTGGCTGTCAGCCACAGGTACTGGAAGACCTCCATAGAGCGGTCCTGGAGCAGCAACAGGTGCAACTGACTTATACGCGGCCTGCTGACGGGATAGCAAAAACTCACGTGGTGAACCCATACCAGATCTACTTCAAACGTCGCGCTTTGTACGTTGACGTGTTTCATTCCACGATGGGAAAGTATCTGATGTATCGGGTCAATCGCATCTCGCTGGTCCGATTCACAGGCATTAAGTTCTCCCGTCATGATGATTACAACTTTGCTCAACGGCACCGCAATGCATTCAGCGTCTTCGTTGGTGACGCGGTACAAAAAGTGCGAGTACATTTCACCAAAGCGATTGCGCCCTTGATTCGCGAGACGTGTTGGCATCACTCACAGAGATTTACCGACGAGAAGGATGGCACCCTACTATTTGAGGTCGAAGTCAACGACCCGCGCGAAGTCGGCTGGTGGGTGTTAGGTTGGGGCGCCGAGGCAGAAGTGCTGGAGCCGGAGAGTTTACGCCAGGAATTGCGGGAGACGGCGGAGCGGTTGATCGGATTGTACAGGAAAAAACGCCCGAGGAAGAAGCCTGCCCCAGATGATGCTATGGGGCAATGAGGAGCACCTCCCATGGAAAAGAAAAAAAACGTCCGACGAGTGCAGCCACCCCGGACTGCGGCGACGGAGCGAGCCGTAAGAAGACCCTCGCGTCACGTGTTTGAACGACTGCGCGGTTGGGAACCGCAACACAAAGGGAAGATTGCCGCGATTGATATGGAGTCAGAGGAAATCTTCTTGGGTAAAGACATCGTCGAAGCAACGCTCACTGGGTGGAAGAAATATCCTGGACGACCGTTCTACTTCGTCTGCATTGGCTATCCGACGGTGCATCGGCGGCATGGAGGTTTGAAGAAACGATGAAGTTCCAAATGACCGGAAAGATTATAGATGCTGAGCCACGACTTCCAGTGCAGGTTGCCAAGAAGCGCCTGGTTCTTGGTTGTGGGAAGCGGGAGTACATGGTGATCGACAACGGCTTCACCGGCAGTGTCGCCATCCCAGAAGAATGGGGCGAGCGCTTAGACTTGAGCTATGCAGGTATTCAGTCTTTTGCGTTGGCAAATGGACAGACTGTAGAGTTTCCCACATATCTTGGCGTACTGCGTGTCGGCCACACTGAAGCACTCTTTGAGCTCATCGTGACTGGCGAGGTGCTGCTGGGCATGGAACTCTTTGAGCGGCTTGGATCACGAGTTGTGATCGATTGCAAAACAAAGAAAGTCATTATTGAGGGGGAGACGACATAAGCAAGTTTCCTCTCCTCTCGCCAAAGAGGGCTAGGGTGAGGGAGCATCAAGCAACAACACCTCACAAAGCGAGATACTTATGACATCAATTCGCCTTGTATACGATGCAGAGGGAGACATTCTCGATGTGGATTTCCGCCTCGCTGGCGAGAAGCCACAACGAGGGATCGAGCTGCATGACAACATTACGGTCTGGAGTGACGCTCAAGAAGGCCGCATCTTGCATCTGACCCTGCTCTCATACTCCGTGCTGCTTAAGCAGCCTTTTCTCTCGTTGACTGGCTTAAAGAAGTTACCAGCAGAACAACGAGCTAACCTGCTAAAGCTCTTGAACAGCGATCCAGTGAAACGATTTCTCGTATGTATTGATGAAAAGAAAGGCCGCTTCCGCGTGACCGAACCAGGAGTGAGAGAAGCAGCGGCAGCGTAAACCTAAAAATCTCCTTTCCCGTTGTGGGAGAGGGATAGGGTGAGCGGGATATTAAGGATGGCTATTCGGATTTTCTGTCAGCAAGTGTTCCTGTTGAGCAACTGCAATCAATCGATCGTCAGCGGACAGAAACGTCAAAGGCACATCGTTCACAGGAAAAGTACTCTTCAAAGTGAGAGCCGCCGCAAGCTGAATCGCATCAAGGGTACGCAAGGGATGACGAGCAAGCAGAGTTTCAGCAGTGCTCATCAACGCCTCAGAGTAAGGAACAAGGACATACTCTCTGTGAGAGTGACTTCTGTAGGTCTGCAGCGCCAGAGCTACCTCCTCCTCAGACAGTTCATTCATTCGCCGTCGGCGGTAGAAGGCAGAGGTAATTTCCAACGGTGTCAGAAACGTTTGATAGAGAAGAGTGTCTGGGGTTGTGACCAGCGTACGAATATATCCCGCACCGATCTCTTCAACGTAACGCTTCACAAGAGCACTCGTGTCAGCAAAATAGATCACACCCGATCCTCACGATCATCGATGATCTGCTGGCTGAGGCCTTTCAACTTTTTGCCAATTTCTAGCACGCGTTCCATATCCACAGGACCAGTCACGGGACCGAGCAGCGTATCAAGCCCCGGACAGCCGCGTGTGACAACGCCCTTTTCGAGAAGATATTCCGTGACCTGCGAAGCGGTCCATTGCGTCGATTGTGAGGAACTTGCTGGTTCCTGTGGATCAGAATTGTTCGAAAGACCAAGATACTGCTGCGCAGCTGTGCACAGCAATTCATTCAGGGAACGGCGTTCATGTTCCGCTCGATGGTCAAGCTGGGTAAGTAGTTCATCTGGGATGTCTATAGAGATATTTGCCATTGGTGTTTCCTTTTGACTCTAAATATACCCCCTACGGGGAATAGAAAAAACCAAAAAAACCTTACTCTTTCAATACCTTAGCAGGTAGAAGAATCGTAATCAGACAGGGATAAAGAAAGATTCCTTATCGAAAGAGCTTGACTTCTCACAGCATTATATTTATCGTTAGTAAGGTTATCTTTGCATATCAAAGAAGAATCATGAGCTTCAAAGAGTACTGGGACGAGGACGAATCGAAGCAGAGTGAAGAAGAAATGAAACTAGATGAGGCACTCTTCGCTATCCAGGACATCCTTTGGGAAGTCCTTCGTCTACGAAATGAGTATGAGAAACTCCAAAGTTCTTTGGGAAAGCTCCTTGTTTGTCTAGATGAACGCATTGCTCGTATCCAAAACCTTATTGAACTTTGACCTTTCTAGCGCACCATCACTCCCTGCTCAAGGAGCAAATCTATGGCCGACGAAATTCTTCTCATTCTTAACAACAAATCAAAGCCTCTCGTAGATTATTATCTGGAAACCGTCGCCCGTGGTGGGTTACAAAAGTATCGGGACACGAAACAAACGGGCATTCGTACTGGCCATGACCTCTACTCTCATTTGATTCGTGGCGGGCTTCTTGCCCACTCGTTGGGTACTCTCTTTGGATTTCCTGATGATGAAATTCGCCTATTGATGGCCGCCTTCAGTATCCATGATCTCAATAAGCTGTATGAGCCTGGTGGAAAAAGTCTGCGCAAACTTGCTGACGATCGGGTGTTCTTTGAGCAGATCATTCAAGATTCGGGTACTGCCGACTTCTTACCAGAGTGGCAGGAGCAGTTCGTTGACCTCAAACAACTCGTCCTTGGTCATGGGGCGCATACCACCGTTGCCGGTGAACGGTTGTTTGCCCGCATTGAAGGAAGTCGTCTCAGTAAGGAGCGACTGACCGAACTCACTCACCTGATGCGGGCGGTGGACATCTCCGACATCGACGAATCATTCACCGAGCGAAAGTTCAAGGATAAGTTCCTGCTGGAAATTAACTCAGTTGGCGCACGACAATATCGGCTCATCAGTCACCGCCTCAGTGAGCACCGTGGGGCGCTTTCCAATCTTATTCATAATGGCGCGACGGATATCCTGAAAGACGAGTACGGAGCTACTCCTGTTTTTCTTTCGCCAGAGGGAACATGGTATCTCATTGCTACCGATACCACTTTGCTAGACCGCGCAACTTTTCTCGCAAAAGTCAGTGGGAAGGTATGCCAATCTCTTCAAGCAATCCGCAACGAGGATCTCTCCAAGATCGTAGTCCTTACAAAAGACGGCGTAAAAACGGATGCAAGTCTTTTTGGTCTCGGACTTAGCGCGGAGGGAATCCTCACCGCAATCACTCAACAGGTGTACAGACGGAAATTCACCACTCGTGACATCAAAGCCAATCGAGACAAGTGTGACGAACGACTGCAACGTAAGTCACCGCAAAATCTGACCGCGTATGCTAACGAACACAACGTGCACTACCCAGAAACGGAAGAGGGAATGCGCGCAGGGGAGTTGCTACGCGCACTTTATAATCTCGTTAACTCGCATTTCTCCCAAGAAGCAGCCAGTCTAACTGATGGCGCGACCGATCCGTGGATGGCTATCTATCGACTCCTTGACTTCAAAGGTGACGCGTTTGAGCCGTTCGACAAACTCTACGACCGGCCATTCGTTGTTGCCGGAACACTTGACCAGTCGTACGAGAATCTTGAAGCGCAGGTCACCAACATTCTTGCCCGTCTGTTAGAGGCGCGAGGAATGTCAAGCAGCGCGGAAGCTGCGGATTTTCTTTTGCCCTATCTCTCTGAGGTGCTGGATGTCGATTTTGCTCCACGTGTGACTACCGATTTCGCGGCCTATTTTCGCACCTACACAGAACAGAATCACCGCCAGTGTTGTTACTCTGCATTCTCCGGCCAAGCTGAAAGCTGGATGAGCGCAGAGGTCCCCAAAGGCATCGTTGTGCAGCAGTTCTCCAATCGGCTGGAAGGTGGAGTCAAGCGCGAACCCAAACGCAACATTTGCCCTATCTGTCGCGAGCAATTTTTCCTGGAGCAGATGCTCTTTCGTTCGGGCGGAGCAAAGGGAATGTATCTCCATTTCTTTCCAGAGCAAAGTGTTCCAGCAGCCTATCTCGACACACTACGACAGACACTCCAGGACCTCGCGCAGAAGACTGATCCCGACACCTTTTTCTTGCCAACCGAGACAAGCCTCGTCGCCGATGAGAAAAAGGACTTTGCCCTTGACCTCCTGGCACAGAAAGCGCGCGGGTTTGCCGTGCCCAAACGTAATGAAGCTATCGGTAATACCATCACACTGTCTGTGTGCCCTGGTATTGATGTGACAGGTGACGGAGAACGACTTCTTGCCTGTGCTGAGATTGGTCTGCGTCTGAGCAGGTTTCTCGATCTCAAGTGTCTGGTGTCAGAAGCGCCGATTCCTCCCCTGGGACCACAACAGTTCGGAGATTTCTATCTCGATACCTCACCGACGGCGCTACAAGGATTCTTTGGCGATCGCAATCTCCAGCGAGGAGCGACAGACCAACTTCTCGAACGCTACACCGCTCTACGGATCGTCGATCGTGAAGTGCGAACTGGCTACGACTCAGTTGCGTGGGATTTAGCCCGTGCTCTCGGAGTGACACCGTTAGAAATCTTTGCCGTGGCAGGTCGGGCACTCGAACGTAAGATGAGAGGCGGTAAGGCAACAGCACCAGAAGTTCTTGCCAATCGTATTCGCGCACGTCTCGTCAATACTTTGGAATTTTTAGCCAATGGAGGAACAACTATGGCAGATGGGGATTCCGTATCTGCACGACTGAAAGCAATGGCACAACTAGCAGCCGAAGAGACAATACGAGGAAACAGTTTCAAACGAAACTCCTTGCTTGATCCTGTGAGTTTAGCCTTCGACCGTCTGCGACGGAAATCAATGCCACTAGATCTGGATAGCGTGCAAGCCGCGACTAGTCAGGCAATTTTCAACCGTTTGGAGCGACTCGCCGACGTGCAATATAAACCCGGCGCCCGAAAACACGAGAGAGTGTCACAATTCGTCACGATCTTCTACGAATTGTTGATGAACAACTATGCTGGAAACCTCGCCCGCTTCCTCAGTGACGAAAAAGCCTTAAAGGAAGCCTATCTTTTCTACCTCAACGCTGCTCTGCAAGCACGGCGCGAAGCACGAGCGGCCAAGGGCGAACCAGACGATACCACAACAGACACGGAACAGAATTAAGAGGAGGAGATATGAGTGCATTGGCAGGATACGCAGATTTTCTACTCGACCGTTATGTCAATCTTCCCCAAGGCCGTTACGTCAACGTGATTGTTCTTCGGGAAACCAAATCCGAGACCATCTTCCGCACTGAAGGCAGTGGCGAACCGCTCAATCGTGAATTTGTCCATGCCGGATTAGCCAATGGTGAGGTGATCCCACGTGTGGTGATCTCGAAGCGTAAGCAGACAGCGGTGGAACGACGCACTGGTCGGGAACTCCTTCGTGGTTTTGGTTTGCTGCAAAAACATGATGACGGCACAGAGTGCATGCTGAATACCAATAGCCCGTGTGAACGCTGCATTGACTGTTGGTTTTATGGCTTTGCGGCTGGTGGCGGTGGAGCGCAAAAATCGCGGGTGATTACAGAGGACGCCTTTTCGTTGCTCCCTGCCAGCTCGATCGTCGATACGAAAACTTTTAACGCTTTGTTCGACAACAGTACGATGCGCAATCCACAAACAGGTGAAGCGTCAACCAGCATCAGTGAGAACGAATACGTCAAGCCGGAAGCACATTTTCTCGATATTGAAGTGCTCAAAGATGTAACTGGCGATGAACTGGTCTACGCCTGCGGTAACCTTCTGCGCAGTTCGCGTTACGGTGCCATCTCGTCACGCATTGGCAGAGTACAGAATACGATTCTCGCTCTGGTGTTCTCCCGTGCCGAGATTTGTAGCTCGTTGGAACTTACCCAGGCAGCTTACGATCGCCTGACGGAGAAAGAGCATCCACTGCATACGGATGACGTCACCAAGGCTGTCACCGGAGAGAACGGCGCACTCGCACACCTGCTACCGCAAACGATTGGAGGCCATCAAATGATGGAAGGACAATCGCTCGCAGCATTCCTTGCCGAGATTCACGAGATCTATCAAGAACCAGAATCGTTCTTACGCCGACTCGACGCTTCATATCCAACGCCAGCGAAAGCCAAGAAAGGTCGTTAAAGGAGGGCGGGATGTTCGTCTATCGTCTTGAATTGACGTTGCACGAGAAGGTCTTCTTCGCTAGCCGCGAGATCGACGAACTGTTCCAGACCGAGCCTGTGCTCGGCAATTATGCTCTCATCTATGCACTCGGTCTGGCTGCGACACCATATCGCCTCTCTGAGCGAGAAGACCGTCCGTATTATCGTGAGGACCTTTCCTCCCTCAATGACAAAAGCATTTACGTCACGCCGGGCACTCCGTTGGGTGCTCCGGCGCTTGAGGTAGAACGTTTCAACGGCATGGTCGAATCCTATTGGTACAAGATGGCGAACAACGCCGTGGTCTCCGACCTTGCCGTTCGCCTTGAAAATGCGCGCGCACCAGTCACCAACTTTCCTCAGAAAGGCCGACTGCGCATGCTCTCGCGCGGTAATCGTTTCGCTTGTTACGTCTTCACCCGTGAGAGGTTGACGCTTCCGCACTACATTCGCCTTGGCAAATTTCTCGGCAAGACTCGCGTTGCTGTGACACACGAATGGCAAGATCCGCCGACGAATATGGGGCGAGGAGTCAGGATTGATGCATTTCTCAATCCGCTTGATCTGAGTGCCGACACCGAGATCGGCTACCATGACCTCTTTAATCTTCCTCCTGTTCCACTCATTCGCAATGCCCAGCTTTCGGGACGTATGTATACAATTGGTGATACTCGTTTGCCAGTCGGGATGGTCTTTGGTTTTCCGCCCGCCGATGCACCAATGCGTGGCCGAGGGCGCCGGAGAGCAACCTAATGTCACAACCAATTCGGATTTATCTTGAGGCAGAGTATCAGCGTCGTGCCGCACCTGAGACGATTTCTCCTATCATCCGTCATGTGTTACCCGAACCATTACAGCACCAGGTGGAAACGGCGACAGCTTTGGCCGAGCACGACATGGTTATCAACGCCTTTCCCACCGGCACAGGCAAAACCAAAGCTGCCCTGCTCTGGTTGCTCGATCATCCGCAGGCGAACACACTTCTCATTGCTCCGGTCAATGAGTTAGTCAGACAACACGCGAAAGACGCCGAACAGTTCATTACCACTGCAGGGTTGCCTCATGTCGTGGAGAGCGTAGATGCCGCCTTTCTACGGACACTGCCAGAAGAGTTAGGCAAACGCCCGAGTGAGCGATTCTACCGAATACTCACGAATCCTACCTCGTTGCCGAAGATGCGTGATGCGCAACGAAGTACAAAACCGCCGCTCCTTCTCGTTACCAACCCCGATCTCTTTTACTATGGCGTGTTCTATCTCTTTAATCGTCTTGATCGTCGCAACATTGCCGAGCAATTTATTGCCAAGTTCCAATACGTCATCATTGATGAAGTTCACTACTATGACGCCAAGCAGTTTGCCAACCTTCTGTTCTTTATTTTGCTCTCAAAAGAATTTGGCTACTTTTCTCTTGACCCTCTAGCACAACGGAAGATTTGTCTTCTCACTGCCACTCCCGACTCTGATTTCAACCACTTCATTGAGCGCCTTGAGCAAGAAGGGATTACGGTCAAACGCTTAGACCCACAGCCAGTGAGCCCAGATGATCCGTTAGCCACAAGAAGTCTCGCTGAGGTAGAACTCGAACTTCATCCATACGCGCGAGATGCGGCTTCGGAGTTTCTGCAACACACCGAACGAATCATTAAGTTTGTCGAGCAGGAAAAAGACGGAGCGATCCTTCTCAACAGTTTATATGGCGTCAATCGTCTCGTGCGAGAGTTCGAGCGAAAATTGGGCACGCACAACGTTGGACGCATCACCGGACCACTCAGCAAAGAAGAGCGACAACAAGCGCCTTTCAAACCGATGCTTTTGGCGACACCTACGGTAGATATTGGCTTCAATTTTGAGAAGCATCAGAAGGAACGCCAGAACCTCGATTTCGTCGGTTTTGAAGCCTCTTGGGCAGATCAGTTCTGGCAACGGCTTGGGCGTGCCGGTCGCGTATTAGGCAAAGCGATACAAGACATTCCCTCTACGGCACTCGCTTTGATTCCAGATGAGCCATTGAAAAACTTACGTTCCCTGATTGGCGAACAGACCAGACTTTCCCGTGCACACCTACGAGCTCTGTTGCACGAGGCTGCTGGTGAACGAATGCAGCGCCCTTCATTCTCTCTGTATGTGAGTTCGTATGCGTTCTTGGAAGTTGTGCAACCGCTCGTGGAAATGGAGAAGTTGCTTGGTGAAAATGCAGGCATCATTGCGCACGTGTTCGATAGCGTCAAGCGCGTGTACGCGCCATCGAGCAAAAAGCAACTCCGGAGTCTAAGAGGTGAGATTCGCCGCTACCAAGGATTCCGGCGCCTACAAGAAGAATTGCGCAAGCTTAACCCAAGCGTCGACGTAACAGTGGTAAGAGCGTTGCGTGAATATGCCCAGGAAGAAGGACAAACACTTCCTGAAGAGCAAGTGCGAACGATGGCTGCTCAGGTCCTGCGAACTCCAACTGCATGCGCCAAATTGCAAGCCTACGTTGCCCGCGAAGTGGCTGTGCTCCTCCCGGTTTTCAGTTTCCGCGATGCTAACATCGGCGTCGAGGTGACGGCCGACGACCCCAAAGGTCTCGTCTCCTCTTTGCGAGAATCCGTACCACTCGACGTGTTTCATCTGCTGCGATTCTACGACTGGCAGCTCAAAGAGGAACCGTCTCGCCCCTCATCCACGTTGCATGTCGTGCTCAACGATATTCTCCTACCCCCACTCAAAGTGGGGTTAACACTGAACTTCGATGGGGCATGGGAGCAATTTCGTAGACGCTACACAAAGAAACCGACCGCATTACAAGGACTCAAGCTGAGTCGGAAAACACAAGAGAGTATCGTTCGCACCGCCACATCAATGATTGACGCAATATCTGATCGTTACGTGCCATGCCTCATCCTTGATCAAAGCGATCTCAAGGAATGGCAATGGGGAAGTTTGCTGCGAGATGGAGTGTACTCTACCGATCTCGAAGTGACCTTCACCGAGAGTTCATTCCCGAAGAATCTCCACCTCTTTAGTGGTCTTGATGGCTATCGAGTCATGGCTCGCTATGGTTGGTCGATTCAACGGCAGACTGGAGAGTGGTGGATCGTTTAAACCAGGAGGAACTATGCCCTACGCTATTGTCATTCACGCCTTTCCCCGTACCGATCTTCCTGTCGCTCATGCGCAGGGAAAGATCCTTCACGGTTTGTTTTATGAGCTGTTGCAAAACGCCAGTGCATCAAAAGGAGATGAGGTCCATAGTGCCGAAGGACTGAAACCGTTCTCTACGGCACTCTTACTGAGCGAACGGCAGCGCCGGGCGGAGGCGATTCGTGCTGGTGAAGAGCTGAAGATCCGCTTCACGTTTCTCGATGACTCTATCTATCCACTGCTGGCGCGGTATTTCTTATCGACGCCCGACCTCTCGCTCGATCTGGTGCGCACGGAACTGACGGTCGCGCGTATCCTCAGTACACCGCAAAGTGGTGAGGAGTGGGCTGGGTGCATGTCGTTTGCCGACCTCTACGCTAACGCGTCCGATACTGAGAAACAATTCACGTTTCACTTCGTGACACCAACGTTTTTCAAGCGCGGCGGTGGGCCAACGTATCCTGACTTGCTCGTTCCCCTCCCTTTGCCTGATTTGTTATTCGGTAGCCTGCTGCGCAATTGGAATCGGTTTGCTCCAAATGCCTTTGTCGATGCAGCCCTGCTGCGTGAAGTCTGTGCCCATCACCTGGAAATCACCCAGCATCGTATTACTTCACAATTTGCGCGGCTAGTGTTTCAAAAAGAGAACAGCCAATACCGTACCAGTTCGTTACCCGGTTTTGTCGGTGCGTGTTCGTTCCGTCTCGTTGAATTGCATGACCATGCCATCATCAAGACGCTCAACACACTGGCGGATTTTGCGTTCTACAGCGGAGTTGGTGCGAAGACGACGATGGGGTTTGGCGTTTCCCGACGTGTGTAGATAGATGTAGGGCGCGTTACACGCGCCATTTATCGGTGCGCACAGCGCACCCTACGATGAGGTATGGAAGAATTCATTTTTCTTTCGGCGTTGAACCAGTACGATTATTGTCCGCGACGGTGTTACTACATCTTCGTCGAGAATGTCTTCGTCGAGAATGAACACACTGTCGAAGGGACGTTGTTGCATCAGCGCGTCGACTCGGGAGAAAACAGCATCCATGACGGAGTGATACAAACTCGTAGTGTGTATTTGTACGCTCGGAACCTCGGCGTATGCGGCAAAGCCGATGTCATCGAAGAACGCGCCGGGGAATTGTATCCGGTCGAGCACAAGAAAGGGCGACATGGGGAGTGGATCAACGACGCACTCCAACTCTGCGCCCAAGCGCTATGTTTGGAAGAGATGACCGGTCGAGAGGTCAACAAAGGGTACATCTACTATGCGACTACCGGACGACGACAGGAGGTCGTCTTCACGCCAGAACTGCGGCAGCAGACCCTCGCCACGATCGCCGCCGTGCGCCAGTTGATCGACTCTGGTGACCGCCCGCCAAATCCGTACACAACACGGTGTAGAGGCTGTAGCCTTTACGACATCTGCCTCCCCAGGGAAACCTCTCGCCTTCGTGGTGAAGAACATGTACCGAAAAAAAGGCTGACCAATAATCTTGCGCACAGCGTACGCTACTGCAATCCAGCGCCCAAATCCTAGAGCCGGGTTTGCCAATGTCTACTTTATATCTGACGCAACAAGATTCGGTGCTTCGCAAAGAAGACGAACGCCTACGCGTAACGCTCAAAGGCGAAACGCTGCTCGACCTGCCCATGCTCAAGGTGTCACAGGTTATCGTCATGGGACGCATAACAGTGACTCCGTATACGGTCGCTGCCTTGATGGAGCGCAACGTGCATCTCTCATATCTGACCGAGCATGGTCGTTACATCGGTCGGATCGAGCCGGCGTTCTCCAAGAACTCGTTGTTACGTCGTGCGCAGTACGCAGCGTCGTTCGACGAACATCGTACGCTGACCTTGGCGCGCGGCTTCGTGTTAGGCAAGCTTGCCAATCTGCGTGTGACGTTACTGCGGGCCGCGCGGAACAGCGATGGACTCAACGTGGATGGCGCAATTGAGGCTATTCGTGGAGCCGAAGGACGTGCAGAACGGGCCGATAATCTTGATGTTCTGCGCGGACACGAAGGCGAAGGCTCGGCAGCATACTTCGGCGTGTTCGATCGACTGATTAAGGCCGAGGGTTTTTCCTTCACCAAACGTGTCCCCCGCCCGCCGACTGATTCGGTCAATGCCCTCCTCAGCTTTGGCTACGCACTGTTAGCCAATGATGTACACGCCGCAGTGAACGTCTT
>Ga0081539_10000725_pt1 | contig 66076 bp, 45 predicted proteins | sample TabmetS4T2R2_FD_71023 | JGI IMG/M metagenome (GOLD analysis project Ga0081539, IMG submission 71023) | Tabebuia heterophylla rhizosphere microbial communities from the University of Puerto Rico - S4T2R2 | ecosystem: Host-associated > Plants > Roots > Rhizosphere ...
CGCCATTCAACTAGCCGATCCGGTTTTCTTCCGCGCGCACATTCGTTGCAACGGGGCATTAGGCTTGTGGGACGTGCCTCAAGACATTGCCGCTCGATTACGCGAAGCGGCTTAACGCTCGGCATCAGCGGCGCGCACAAACCTTGGTTGATGAAAAGCCGCCTATTTGCGCGTCCGCTGCATGCCGTTGTTCGGCGGCGCTCACGTTTCGAGGCCGCGCGGAGCGGGAAACAGTCGGCGACACGCTCGACTCGATGCCGGCACGAGAGCATAAGGCATGTCCGTCCATCGGCGCGACCTTTTTCTTTTCGTGAGCACGACCGCCACTGTCAACCGACGATGTTTCCAAGCAAGCCGCTGAACTACTATTCATATTGTCTGCCGCCGTATAATACCTCAAAGTGGGATATTATGCGGCCAATTTGAAGGATAATACCCTGTGGGGGCGTGTTATACGGCTGATTTGTCGCATAATGCCCGGTACGGGTGTGTTATGCGGCCCGGTGGGTGATGTTTCTGTTAGTTTGTTCACGGGGAAGGGCGACTGTCGTGCGCGGGGAAAGTGAGACCGCCGCGGACTCGGATGTTGGGGGCGCGGCGGTCTTTTGTGGAAGAGGGTGGTGTGGAAGAGTGTGGTGTTCGTTCGTTTTGCTGTTAGCCGCTTGCTCTTGTTGTCGGCGCTCGTGTCCGTGATGGAATCAGTTGTCCCGTTCGGGTTCGCCCTTGTCTTTGAGGACGAAGTTGTAGGAGATGACGCCGGAGACTTTGACGGGCCTGCCTTCGACGATGGCGGGCTTGAACTTCGCCTCGCGCGCCGCCGCCACAGCCGCCTGCTGCAAGAGCGGGTGGCCCGAGACCGTCGCCGCCGCGACGACGTTGCCCTCCTCGTCAACCGTAACCCTCACGCTTACAGTACCCTGCGCGCCCGCTACAAACGTCGGAGAGAGGTCAAGGGGAATTTTATGGCGAGTGGTGAATCAGGTTACCAAGAAAGGATTAACACGGAGGACACCGAAACAGAGTACACTGAGTTAATTTCTGTGAACTCTGTGCCTCCGTGCTCTCTGTGTTGAAATCCTTTTCGATAATCTCAACCGAAAACTGCCCTAAGAGCGATTCAAGAGGGATTTTAAGAGTGGAAAAGAAGACGACGGACGCATGAGGCGTGTCCGTCGTCGCCTTTTGAATGTAGGTCGGTTTTAGCGCGAGCCTGTGCGCCGCAAGATGGCCCAGCCCGTGGGGAGCAAGGCCGCGGCGAGCGCGATTTTAACGATGTCGCCGATGACGAAGGGCACGACGCCCGCCGTGAACGCCGCGCTCGCGCTCCCCAAAAAGACCGCGAGCCAAGCCCAACCGACGGCGAGTATGACGAGCGAGCCGAGCGCCATCGCGGCGGCAGCCGTCGAGAAACGCCTGTCCCAACCGCGCTCGGCCAAGAATCCCGTGATGAAGGCAGCCGCCGGGAATGCGAGCAGGTAGCCGCCCGTCGGGCCGAGTATGTGCCCGACGCCGCCCGCGCCCGCGCGGAAGAACGGCAGCCCCGACGCGCCTTCAACCAAGTAGGCGACGAGCGCGAGCGCGCCGAGACGCGAGCCGAGAAGCGCGCCCGTCAGAAGAACGGCGAACGTCTGCATCGTCAAGGGCACGGGCGTCCAAGGCAGAGGTAGTGCAACCTGCGCCGCGAGCGCGACGAAAAGACTGAAGGCTAGGACGAGCGCGACGGAACGCGCACGGTCGAGAGGCGCGGCGAACGCGCCCACGAGCGTTTCGGCTTTGGCGTAACTGTTCATTTAACCTCCGAAAGCAGTGAAGAGTGACAGGCGATGAGTGACGAGCGAGAAGAATTTAACTCGTCGCTCGTCGCTTGTCACCCATTACTTTTTGCTCGTCACTCGTCACTCGTCACTTGTCACTGTTTTAGTTGTCTCGCGCCGCTCCGATCCTCATGCTGTAGAAAGAGCGCCAGACGAAGACGACCGAGATGAGGAAGAAGACCGCGGCGAGCACGTGGCTGACGCCCGTGCCGTATTCCGCCGTCAGGCTCACGGCCAACTCTACGGCGAGGAGGCCGAAGAGCGTCGTGAACTTGATGACGGGATTCATCGCAACCGACGAAGTGTCTTTGAAGGGGTCGCCCACCGTGTCGCCGACCACGGTCGCGGCGTGAAGGTCTGTGCCCTTCGCTTTGAGTTCGACCTCGACGACCTTCTTCGCGTTGTCCCAAGCGCCGCCCGCGTTCGCCATGAAGATGGCTTGATAGAGTCCGAAGACGGCGATTGAAATCAGGTAGCCGATGAAGAAAAACGGCTCGACGAAGGCGAACGCTAAGGATGAGAAGAAGACCGTCAAGAAGATATTGAACATGCCCTTCTGTGCGTACTGCGTGCATATCTGCACGACCTTCTTCGAGTCTTCGACGCTCGCCTTCTCGACGCCTTCCAGTTTTATGTTCGCCTTGATGAACTCGACTGCGCGATACGCGCCCGTAGTGACGGCCTGCGTTGAAGCGCCCGTGAACCAGTAGATAATCGCGCCGCCCGTGATGATGCCGAGGACGAAGGGCGCGTGAAGTAGCGAGAGGTTGCCGAGATACTGCGCCTGCAACCCGGAAGTGAGCGCCATGATGATCGAGAAGATCATCGTCGTCGCGCCGACCACAGCCGTTCCGATGAGAACGGGCTTGGCCGTGGCCTTGAAGGTGTTGCCCGCGCCGTCGTTCTCTTCCAAGAGATGCTTGGCGCGGTCGAAGTTGACGTCCATCTGGAAGTCGCGTTTGACCTCTTCCGTGATGCCCGGCACTTGTTCGATGAGCGAGAGTTCATAGACCGACTGCGCGTTGTCGGTAACAGGCCCGTAAGAGTCAACGGCGATGGTGACAGGCCCCATGCCGAGGAAGCCGAAGGCGACGAGGCCGAAGCCGAAGACGGGCGCGGCAATCGGGTTGACCATCAGCGCGCCGAGGCTCATGCCCGCTTCCGCGCCGGAGGTCGTGAAGTAGTAAGCGATAGCCATCAAGGCGACGATGCTCATGCCGAGCCAGTAGCCGCTGAAGTTTCCGGCGACGAGGCCCGACAAAATGTTCAAAGACGAGCCGCCCTCTTCGGACGACGTGACGACTTCTTTGACGTGCGCCGACTCGGTCGAAGTAAAGACCTTGACGAGTTCGGGGATGATCGCGCCCGCGAGCGTGCCGCAAGTGATAATGAACGCGAGCTTCCACCAGAGCGAGGGATTGCCGCCCAAGGTAGGAATCATCAAGTAAGACATGATGAACGTGAGCACGACCGAGACGACCGACGTAATCCAGACGAGCGACGTGAGCGGCGCTTCAAAGTTCATCTCGTCTTTTCCGGCGTAGCGCGCTTTGGCGATGGCTTCGTTGACGAAGTAGGAGAAGGCGCTGGCGATTATCATCACGACGCGCATGACGAAAATCCAGACAAGCAGTTGAACTTGTGCGGCGTCGCCGCGCACGCCCAAGAGTATGAAGGTGATGAGCGCGACGCCCGTGACGCCGTAGGTCTCGAAGCCGTCGGCGGAAGGGCCGACGGAGTCGCCCGCGTTGTCGCCCGTGCAGTCGGCGATAACGCCGGGGTTGCGCGCGTCGTCCTCTTTAATCTTGAAGACGATCTTCATCAAGTCAGAACCGATGTCGGCAATCTTCGTGAAGATGCCGCCCGCGATGCGAAGCGCCGCCGCGCCTAAAGATTCGCCGATGGCGAAGCCGATGAAGCAAGGGCCTGCGAGCGTGCGCGGAAGGAAGAGAAGGATGCAGAGCATTATGAGAAGTTCGACGGAGATGAGCATCATGCCGATACTCATGCCCGCGCGAAGCGGGATTGAGTAAATCGGATAGGGCTTTCCGGCGAGACCTGCGAAGGCCGTGCGCGAGTTGGCGAATGTGTTGACGCGTATGCCGAACCAAGCGACGCCGTAGCTGCCTGCGATTCCGACGAGGCTGAAGAGAAGTATGATTGCGACTCGCAGGACGTTGTTCGTTCCGGGGTCTGCGGGCGGCGAGAGGAAACCGAAGTAGAGGACGATGACGACGGCGATGAAGGCTTCGAGGATGAGTATGAACTTGCCCTGCGTCGTCAAGTAAGTCTTACACGTCTCGTAAATCAACTCGGAGATTTCGCGCATCGAGCGGTGGACGGGAAGCCGTTTGAGTTGGAGGAAGGTGACGAAGCCGAAGGCGAGTCCGAGCAGGCAGACAAGGATGCCTATGAGCAGGAGCGTGTGGCCGTCGAGACCTAGAAACTGTTGGCTGGCGAGGTCTGGCAGCACGAGGTTGGCCTCGCCGCCGTGATGAGTGGCCGCCGCCGTGGTGGTCGTCGTCGGGCCGCCGTGCGACTGCGCCATGACGGCTGTCGCGGTCGCGGCCAAGCCGGCGAGCGCGGTACACATTCGGAGCGCGCCGCGTCGGAGGCGCGCTGTCAAGCCTTCGCGCTTGGAGGCGGGCGCGAAGAGGCCCGCGCAGAGAGTGGTTAACGAAACGGTAAGCAAGATGAACGATTCCTTTCTGTTCGTCTAAAAAATGGCGAGTGAAAAACTGCCGGGGGCGGCTTTAAGGGCCTCGCGCGTCTGAATGAAGACGCGGGCAAACCAGAGCCGCACGGGAAGACGTGCTCCCTGTTCGCACAGACCCGTTTTTTGGTCTCGCTAAAAGAGGGGCATTATGGCTGAAAAATGCGGAAAGTTCAAAGCTCCGCGCGTGAGTTTACCTATCGGGAAGGCGATGGTCGTGGAGTCTCGTCTGGGGAGATGCCGCCGGTCAGCCGTTTATTCTTCCCAAACGAAAGGCTGAGGCGACATCGGAATTGTTTGCACGCGCCAGTTCATTCTGGCCTTCAGCAAACCGAAGACTAGTCGCGCTCTAGAGCGATTTGCGAAAGGGTTTACCAAGAAAGGATTAACACAGAGAGCACCGAAGGCACAGAGTTCACTGAGTTAATCTCAGTGAACTCTGTGTCTCTGTGTGCTCTGTGTTGAAATATCTTTCGGTTAACTCAATTGTGATTCGCCCTAAACGCTTCCCCGCGAGTAGGCGAGTGCCGCCCTACTCTCCAAATCGTGTCCACTGCGGACGGGTTATAAACGTCCTGAAGCATGAAGATAAATGAACATCGGGCAGCTTCGGTTGAACCTTTCTCAGTTGATGCTTTGCCAGAGTCACATACTTCTTCTCGATCTCGATACCGATAAACTTTCTATCTTCCATCACTGCTGCTGCGGCGGTTGTGCCGCTGCCAATGAAACAGTCGAGCACGACATCGCCCGGCTCCGTAAATAGCCGTATCACTCTGCGTGGTAGCTCAAGCGGAAATTTGGCTTCGTGGTCGTCGTTGGCGCGGACTGACGGAAAGCTCCACACGCCGCGCGATCCCCATTCCTTCCATTCACCGGGCGTGAGCCTTGAGCGGTCAACCATCGTGATGCCCGGCTTCCAAAAGATGTAGATATATTCAAACTCGTCAACGGAGCGGTACGAGAGCGAAGCCCAACGACTGTTCTCCCAAGCTGCATCCTTAACCCAGATACGGCGGTCGTATGTGTAGAAGCCTGCGGAGAGCGCCCACTCCTCTACAAGGCCGCCGACGATCTTGACCCGCGTCTGCGTCTCATACTTCCCGCCGCGGATGTTGTTGCCGTTGAGGCGGCGGTCAATCGTCTGCTCGCTGCAACCGAGCAATTCCGCCAACTGATAACGATTCATCTCCGGGTGCTTCGCCGCAGCACACAGCACGTCTTCCCTTGTAACTTTAGACTTGCGCCGGCTGACGACTTCGGCCTGTACCTTCGGCATCGTTGAGTCTTTGAAGCAAAGTATATCGGCGATGTTTACGGCGAGAAATCCGCCCGGCTTTATCAACGGGTAGTGGAGCGCGATTACCGTCTTGAGCAACGAGCGCCAAGTGTCGAATGTCAGGTGCGATTCGTATTGCTTGCCGACGAAGTAGGGTGGAGACCAGAGGCTGAGCGCCACGCTGTCCGGCTCGATGTGTGAGAGCAGAAGACGCGCGTCGCCTTCTTGAATGGTATTAACTTCCAGATAACTCTGCGTCGTGACGCTCTTCTCAGGAACTGCAAGTGTTTCCTGTAGGTGCTTTGGCAAACGTTCACGGTTAAAGCCGCGGCCAACGTCAGAAGGTATGACGCCTTTCTCCGAACGCACGCCACGAGCGTCGTCATGCTGTGTACTCATGTCCCGTAATCCTAAGCGGTCTTACCCGTGTCGGCAAGCCTTATGTTTGTGTTCACTACCTGCCCGCGCCGCCCGCGCGTCCAACGGCGCACGGAGTCGAAGAGGATGATGACGGACGCGGCCATGAGGATTGCCGTGAGTGCCGTGTTGATCGAGCCTTGGTTGACCCAAGCACCCACGCGCGCCCAGAAGCCCGTGCCGACCGATTCCTGATTGAGTTTCACGAACATCGGCCAGAAGTTGTCTGTGATTGACATCCAGCCCGCGACGAGCGTCGTCGTTGCGACGAAGGAGAGCGGGAGGATTGTCGTCCAACTGTAACGCGCGCGCCCTGAGTTGATGATGATGGTCGTGGCGACGCACAGGGCGACCGCCGCGAGGAGTTGGTTGGCGATTCCGAACATCGGCCAGATAGTGGAGATTGAGCCTGACCAGATGAACGCGGCCCAGCCCAAGACGACGAGCGCGGTCGTCAGAAATGCGCCGGGCATCCACGTCGGCTCTTCAAACTTTTTGTAGAAGCGCCCGCCAAACTCGCCGACAAGAAAACGCGCGACGCGCGTGCCTGTGTCAATCGTCGTCAGTATGAAGAGCGCCTCAAACATGATTGCGAAGTGATACCAATACTTCATCAGTCCGGCGAGACCCGGAATTCCGTCGAAGATTTTCGCGATCCCTAGGGCGAGCGTGACCGCGCCGCCCGTTCGACCGCGCAGGTTCTTCTCGCCCGACTCGGCTTCGAGCCGGTCAATCTCTTTGGGCTGAAGGTCGAAGTTAGAGTCGCCGCCGTGCATGTCGCCAGTGCCGCCGTGCGTTGCGACCATTTGAACATAGGCCGCCTTTTGCTGCTCGGTCTGCTGCGCCGTGTTGATTGCGAAGTAGTCGCCGGGGAAGAGCGAAGTCGCCGCAATCAACGCGACGACGCCGACAACGCCTTCCATCAACATCGAGCCGTAGCCGATCATGCGCGCGTCCGTCTCTTTGGAAATCATCTTCGGCGTCGTGCCCGAAGAGATGAGCGAGTGGAAGCCGCTTATCGCGCCGCAGGCAATCGTGATGAAGACGAACGGATAGACCTTGCCCGGAATCACTGGGCCGCCGCCGTGTACGAAGGGCGTCATGGCGGGCATGTTCAAGTTGGGATGGACGAGCATGACGCCGATGATGAGGAAGGCGACCGTGCCGATTTTCAAATAGGACGAAAGATAGTCGCGCGGGCACAGAAGCATCCAGACGGGGAGCACCGACGCGATGAAGCCGTAGGCGGCCATCAGGAGCGTTATAGTGTTTTTAGAGAAGGTGAACGAAGAGGCCCAAGACGATTCGGCGACCCAGCCGCCGACGATTACGGCGACGAAGAGTCCGGCGACGCCGATTGCGCTCGCCTCGCGTATGCGCCCGACGCGGAAGCGGTACATGTAAAGCCCCATCAGGAGCGCGAGCGGGATCGTGAAAGCGACGGTGAACGTGCCCCAAGGCGACTCGGCCAAGGCGTTTACGACGACGAGTCCGAGTCCGGCGAGCGCGATGACGACGATGAAGAGAATCGCCACTCCGGCGACGAGTCCCGAAAGCGGACTTATCTCGGTGCGCGCGATTTCGGCGAGCGACTTTCCGCGTCGTCTGACGCTGGCGGCCAAAATCATGAAGTCGTGAACCGCGCCGCCCAAACAGACGCCTATGACGAGCCAGAGAAGGCCGGGGAGGAATCCGAACTGCGCCGCTAAGACTGGCCCGATGAGCGGCCCCGCGCCCGAAATCGCGGCGAAGTGGTGGCCGAAGAGAACCCACTTGTTCGTCGGGTAGTAGTTGTGGCCGTCGTACATCGTCTGTGAAGGCACGGGGCGCGAGTCGTCTAAAGCGAGCACCTTTGCGGCGAGGAAGGCCGAGTAGTAGCGGTATGAAATCGCCATCACGCAAAGCGCGCCGACGATAACGGGAAGTGCGTTCATCTCTAATCTTCCTCCGAAGAACTCAGTATGCGGGACTTTCGGGAGCGGGCCGCCCGGATTATAAACGCACCGAGGCGCGCGCGGAAACTCGACACGCGAAGGAAGGCGAGGTCAATCAGACTATCTTGCCTTTGGGATTAAGCATAGATAGACGAGCGTGAGCGACGGGACGACGGCGAGCGTGAGCGACGTGACGACCGCGCAAATCAGTCGCGCAGTCCACTTCCAGCGCGGCACTAAGACGAACGTCCTAAGTCGTATCGCCGCGGCGCTATGTTATAGGACGAACGTCTTATGACCTAAGACGACGCGCTTAGGATTTTAAGGCTGCGCGCTTACGACTTAAGACGCTCGTCTTACGTCCTGAGTTCGGCGTCTTATTTGATGTCCTTCAGAATTTCGCGGGCGGCGTTTGCGCCCGGAAGTCCCGTCACGCCGCCGGGGTGTTTGGCCGAGCCGCACATGTAGAGGTTTCGTATGGGCATGCGGTACTGCGCCCAGCCCGGCGCGGGGCGCAGGAAGAAGAGTTGTTCGAGCGTCAACTCGCCTTGGAAGATGTTGCCTTCGGTGAGTCCGAACTCGCGCTCGAGGTCGAGCGGCGTCAAGACTTGCCGGTGAAGTATCAAGTCTTTGATGTTCGGCGCGTGCTCGGCAATTGTCTCGACAACCGTGTCGCCAAACTCTTCGCGCCGCTCGTCCGTGCGTGGTCGTTCGCGCGCCATAGATAATCGCCGTCGGGCATCGGCGTGAACGTGCCGTCTAAGGGAAGGATTTCCAGACCGTGGCGCGGCAAGTCGAGTTCACGAATTATCTCCGGCCTGAGCAGAGAGACGACGTAAGAGCAGACCGAAAACTTGAAGCCCGGAAAAACTTCTTCCGTCACAGCCGCGCCGCCCAAGACGTGACGCCGTTCGAGCACCAGAACCTTCTCACCCGCCCGCGCAAGATAAGCGGCATTGACGAGTCCGTTGTGACCGCCGCCGATGACTAAACAGTCGTACTTTTGATTCATGTGTCGGAGTAATTCAAAGCTTGATGAAGATTCGCCAGCATACATATAATCGCTCGCCGTGACAATCGCGTAAGGAATAGAAGGTGAAGTTATGAGTGGAGAGTTAATTCAATGCGACCCGCGGGTCATGATGGGTAAGCCTGTCGTCGCGGGTACGCGCATCACCGTGGAGCTAATTCTGGAGAAACTGGCAGCCGGAGAAACCGTCGAGCAAATCCTTGATGCCCACCCGCGTTTGACCGAGCAGGCCGTTCGCGCGGCGCTCCAATTCGCCGCCGACACTCTCAAGGGAGATGTGGTCTATCCAATTCCTGAGAAGGCCGCATGAATCTTCTCGCCACCGCGTCGCGGCGACGGTCGTCAAAACGCCCTTCTTCAACCCGAAGCGCAAGACCGCGACGCCAGTCATTTGAATTTTGGATTTTAGATTTTGGATTGATGAGATGCGCGCTGTCTTTCAATCCAAAATCCAAAATCCAAAATCGTTAACATGAATCCTTCCGTCCGAGAAATCGTCGAAGCTTACGACGCCGACGCGCCGCTCGCGTTGGCTTGGACGATACCGTCGGCGTGGTACACGGACGCGCGCGTCTATGAGTTGGAGCGGCAAACTGTGTTCGCGCGCAGTTGGCAGTTGGCGGCGCGCGCGGAGCAGTTGAGCGAGCCGGGCTGTTATGTGACGTGCGAGATCGCGGGCGAGCCTGTCGTGGTCGTACGCGGAAGCGACCGGCGATTGCGCGGGTTCTTCAACGTCTGCCGTCATCACGCGGCGGCGGTGTTGACCGAAGAGGAAGGGACGGCGCGCTCTTTGCGCTGCCCGTACCACGGTTGGACGTACACGCTCGAAGGCGAGTTGAAGGGGACGCCCGACTTCGCGGGCGTGTGCGACTTCGACCGCGCCGCGAACGGCCTCGTGGAGATTGAGTGCGAGGTTTGGGAGGGTTGGGTCTTCGTGAAGTTGGAGCGGGGCGGCGCGTCGCTCGCTGAGTCGCTCGGCGCGCGGTTGCTCGAACAGACGCGCGCGCTCGGCCTCCGAAGTCTTCAATGGATGGAGCGCAGGCGCTACCTGTTTGAATGCAACTGGAAGGTCTTCGTTGATAATTATCTCGACGGCGGCTACCACGTGCCTTACTTGCACAAGGGTTTGGACAGCGTTTTGGATTACAGCGAGTACACGATTGAGAACGGCGAGCGCTTCTCATTGCAAGCGAGTCCCGTGGTGACGGCGGGCGCGGAGCGCGAGACGGGCGCGGTTCGCACGGGCGAGCGCGCTTTGTACTACTGGATTTATCCGAACTTCATGTTCAACTGGTACGAGGGCTTGATGGACACGAACCTCGTCATACCGCGCGGGGTTGACAGGACGGAAGTCGTCTTCGACTTCTATTTCGCCGACGTGTCGGAGTCGGCGCGCGAGCGAAACCTCGCGAGCATACGCGTCGGCGAGAGGATTCAGGACGAGGACACGGAAATCTGCAAGTCAGTCCAACGCGGACTCGCCTCGCGCGCATACAACGCGGGCCGCCTCTCCGTGCGCCGCGAGGCCGGCGAACACCTCTTCCACAAACTCCTCTACGCGGATTTGAAGACGGGACTTAATGAATCGCGGAATGGCGATTGACGACTGATGAAAGCGCGGCTGTCTATTCAATCACGCGTCGCGCGCTGGCGTCGTCTCGGAAAAAGTGATAGAGCGCAGCGTGCCTCTCATCAATCGTCAATCAACAATCCGAATTCAGCTAGGCTTCGCTCGACTGTCGCTCCGAAGTGCCCATCGCCGCGCCGACTATACCGACCAGAAGTCCGATGACGAATATCAGGAAGCCCGTGAGCGTGCGGTTGTGCTGCGGTTCGCCCGGCGTGACGAGCTTCGTCACGAGTTCGCGGAAAGTCGCATCGTGAGGAATCGTGAACAGCCCGACGGCGACAACGAGGAAGCCTATGGCCGCGACCTTGAGCATGAAGGGCGCGCGCGCGGGACGCCCCATCTTCTGCCCGACGGCGCTGCGCGTGTAGCCGTAAGAGAGATAGACCGAAAGCCCTATGGCGAGCCAGCCGATGAAGCGCCAGTAAGAGCCATCGGGCAGGTAGTAGATCAAGAAGGCGCAGGAAATCGCACCGAGCACGGGGAGCAAGTATGGGCCTAATGGGACGCGGAACGGGCGCTCGCGGTCGGGGTCTTTGCGACGCAGGACGATGACGCCGACGCAGACGAGTATGAACGCAAACAGCGTCCCGATGTTCGTTAAGCTAACCATCTCGTCAACGGTAGCAAACGCCGCGACGCCGCCGACGAAGACGCCCGTCAGGATGGTCGTCACGTGCGGCGTCTTGAAGCGCGGGTGGACGCTTGCGAAGACCGAGGGGAGAAGTCCGTCGCGCGCCATCGAGAAGAAGATGCGCGGCTGGCCGAGTTGGAAGACGAGGAGCACAGCCGTGTGGGCTATGACCGAGCCGAGCGCGACTATCGTGTTCTGCCACGTCGGCGCGTGAACCTGTTCGAGCGCCATCGTCAAAGCCTCGCCGCGCTGGTCGGGCGTCCAAGCCCTCACGGTCTCCCAAGGAATCATGCCCGTGAAGACCGCCGCCACGATGATGTATAGAATCGTGCAGATGACGAGCGAGGCGATGATGCCCACGGGCAGGTCGCGCGCGGGGTTTTTGGTCTCCTCCGCGACGGTCGAGACGGCATCGAAGCCGATGTATGCGAAGAAGACCACAGCCGCGCCCGTGAACGTTCCCGCCCAGCCTTGCGGCTGAAACCCGGTCTTCGGGTGATTCCAGTTCTCGGCCATCTGTCCGAGCGGGACGTAGTAGAGCGCCACGCCGACGAAGAAGAGCAGGACGAGTATCTTGATGAAGACCATCCCGGCGTTGAACTCCGCCGACTCCTTGATGCCCCATACCAAGACGACCGTAATCAGCGCGACGATGCCGAAGGCGAGCAGGTTGAAGACGATGGGAATGTTGCCTATGTGCGGCGCGTTGGCTAAGACTTCGGGCGATGCGGTGCGGTAGTTAGACGCGAGCCAGTCTGGAAAGTTGATGCCGAAGTTTCTTAGAAGCCGCTTGAAGAACTCGGCCCAACTGACGGCCACGGCGACGTTGCCGATGGCGTACTCGATGATCAAGTCCCAGCCGATTATCCACGCGACGATCTCGCCGAGCGTGGCGTAGGAGTAAGTGTAGGCCGAACCCGAAATCGGCACCATCGAGGCCAACTCCGCGTAGCAGAGCGCGGTGAAGCCGCAGACGATGGCCGTGATGACGAACGAGAGCATCAGCGACGGCCCCGCGCCAGCGCGCTCAGCCGTGCCCGACGCAGCCGTGCCGACGGTCGCAAAGATACCCGCGCCGATGATTCCGCCGATGCCGATGAGCGTCACGTTGAAAGCGCCGAGCGTGCGCTTCAGAGAGAATTGCGGGCCGCCCGCGGTTTCGAGTATGTCGTCGAGCCGTTTGGTGCGAAAGAGTCCTCGAAGCAAAGTTTCGGCCTCCACTTCCGAGTTTCTGAATTGCGCTTGTTTGAAGAGACTTAACCGCGTCCGAGCGCGGCTGTTCGCGGAGTGTTACACAGCGACGCGCGTGAAGGCAACTAAAAAGGAGAGAGGCTAGAGACTAGAGACTAGAGACTAGAGACTGGAGACTAGAGGCTAGAGGCTAGAGGCTAGTTGAAGACGCGTGCTTTCAACTAGCCTCTAGCCTCTAGTCTCTAGTCTCTGTTTTACTGGCCGGTTTCCGACGGGAGGTTCTGCGCGCGCCAAGAGTTCCAGCCGCCGAGGAGAGCGGCGACGTTTTCGTAACCTTTCGCTTTGAGTGTGAGCGCCGCACCGGCGCTTGAGTGTTCGCTCGGTCAAGCGCAGTAGAGGATTATGAGCTTGTCCTTCGGGAGTTCGTCGGAGCGCGCGCCTATCTCGCTGAACATGATGGAGCGCGCGCCCTTGATGTGCCCTTGAGCGAACTGATCCTTCGGGCGAACGTCAACCATGACGGCTTCGTTTTTGTCGAGCAACTCCTTCGCCTCTTGAATCGTCACGCGTCGCGCGCCGTCAGATTGCGACGCCGTTTGCGCGCGCGCGGCATCGGTCTTCGCCTGCTCCGGCGAAGCGACGCCGGGCGCGTTGTCTTGCGCCTTGCAGGCGGCGAGGATCGCGGCGGCGACGACGAAGAAGACGACTGCCGGCGTTGTTAAAGTCTTTCGCATCCTTTTCCAGTCTCCGAAAAAAGTTTGTATGAACCGTGCGCCGGGGAAACGCGACGCGCGCGAATTACTTTCGCAAACTACGTAGGTCGCGTCGGCGCATAGCATCGCACAGAAAGCGTGCGGAGCGGAAGCGCGTACGCGTCGTCGGCGCGCGCTGGCGGTCGCATACACGACACCGAAACGAAATGATGAATGATGAATGCGGAATGATGAATGAAAGGCAGCGTGCCTCTCATCATTCACGAATGATGAATTAAAACAGCGTCCTTGTCGTCATTCATCATTCATCACTCCGCATTCATCATTTCATCCCGTAGAGGCTCGCGGCGTTGTCGCGCATGACCATGCGCGCCAGTTCCGATGCGCGCGCGCGTGTGATTTCGCCGTCGCGGAGCATTCCGGTGAGCGCGATGGCGAGCGCCTCGCGCCCCGACTTGTTAGAGAGCCAGCCGACCTCTTCCCAGCCGACTTCGGGCGTGATGATGAAGGCGTCCGTGCCGAACAAAACCTTTTCGGGGACGGTTTCGAGCCAGCCGCGAAGGGTCGCGGCGAGCGCGCGCGGCGTGCGTATGACGGTCTGTATGGAGAAGTCGGCATAGACGTTCGGCTTCAGGAGCAGCGCGGCTGTCTGTTCGGCGAAGGGCCAGCCGCCATGTATGAGGACGAAGGTGGTTTTGCGCAAACTGGAGTCGTTAAAAAGCGGTTCGAGGAGCATTGGATTGCCGCCCGCCGTGCCGTAGTAGCCGCCGACGCCCCCGCCCGTGTGTATGTGTACGGCCATGCCGAGCCGGCCCGACTCGCGCGCGATGTAGCGGAAGAGGAAGTCTTGGAGCGGCTTGTAGTCCGTAAACGACGGCGCACCCGTGCGCGCGTAACGCGCATAGACGCGCGCCGCGTCCGTCTCGCTCGCGTCTTCAAAATCGAGCGGGCGCAGGTACGCGGCCTCGAACTTGACGGCGACAGCGCCCGCGCGCTTCTGGCGTTCGAGCGTGGGGGTGACGACGCGCGCGAGGTATTCGCGCAGGGTCGCCGGCGTTGACTTCAGGTTCGACTCCGCGAGGTAGCGCGCAAGCAGTTTGTCTTCGCCGGGGTAGAAGGCCGCGTAGTCGGGGTTCTGTCGCCGGAGGGCGGCGGAACTCAAGGGGAGCATGAGCGCGTCGTCGAAGGCGACCCAGCGGAAGCGCGCCGGGTCGAGGCTGCGTCCCATGGCGACGCGGTTGGCGAACATGACTTCGATGTTCAAATGGTCGAGAACCCAAGAGGGATGCGAGTCGGCGTGTTCGCGCGTCGCGCGCCGCTTGGCCTCGGTGAGTTCGCGCATGTGCGCTTCCGACATGTCGTTGTGACGGTAGTTCCAGAGTTCGCGCCAAGCGCCCGTGTATTCGAGGTTGTCGGGCCGGAGGCGCAGGGGAAGCGGCGAGGGTTCGAGCGTGTCTGGGATGAGCGCGTCGAACTCACGGTCTTCCTCGCCTTCGCGCGTGGCGCGCATCGGGTGCGCGTGGTTGTCTATCGCCTTGATTTTGAAAATCTCTTCGGCGAGCGCGCGGTCAACTTCGTCCTCAGCCGAAGGTCGCGTGGTGAAGCAGGTCGAGGCGAGCAACAAGAGGCAGGCGAGCGCGGTCAAAATTCTTTTCATCGAAACGCTCCGCACGGACGGGCTGGAAAGGCGGCGCAAATTCTATAGCGTTTCGCGGCGGAGCGCGACTGTGAGCGTGCGCTGAACGTTGCGAGCCGCGCGAGTCGAAAGAAACAGAACTGTTGGCGCGAGCGCGCGTGTCAACGGAACGTGAGGATTATGAAGCGCGCGTTGACGACTAAAGCGATTCGCGTATGAATTTACCGAGAAAGAAATTAACACAGAGGACACAGAAGACACAGAGTTCACCGAGATTAACTCTGTGTCTTCTGTGTCCTCTGTGTTGAATCTTTTCGTTAAGCTCAACTGAAGCACGCTCTAGGCGACCGCGCGTTGTGGCCGGAGCAACCCCGCGTGTTATCATCTGACTCAAAGCTGCGAACATGAATCGGGTCTGGCGCGGCCTGTGCGAAATCCTCGGCCCGGCGTCTGGCCGCGAGAATCGTCCCCCCGGTGAAAATTCGTGAAGGTTTTATGAAGGTGAAAATGTCTGTACGCAATCTTTTTGTCTCCGCGCTCGCCGCCGCGCTGCTCGCGGCATCGCTCGCGATTCCGCAACCCGCCGATGCGACGCAGCAGGTCAAAGACGTTACGCCGCCGCCGCAGGAGCAGGCGCAGGCCGCGAAAAGGCCGATAAGCCGCGACGGACTCGTCAAAGCCTTGCGCTTGAACGGGCTGACCCCGGAAGAGTTGTCGCACCTTATAAGACTTCGCGGCGTGGCCTTCAAGGTGACGCCGGATGTCGAAGCCGAACTGCGCGACGCGGGCGCGACGCCCGAAGTTGTTGAGGCCGCGCGCGCGAACTACCGCGAGCCGTCGCCCGCGCCGAAGTCGGCGTCGAAGCCCGCGCCGAAGGACGAGACGCGCGACACGGCTGCGGCGTCAAACGACGCCACGCGCAAGAACGCGCGCGACGAAGCGACGGCTTCACGCGCGTCGTCGGCGGCGACGGACGCGTCCGTTCCGCTCGCGGAGACGGCAAAGCTCGTGAGCGAAACGCTCCCGAACGGGCTTGAGATAATCGTCCTCGAAGACCATTCCGTTCCGCTCGTCACGGTGGAGTTGGCCGTGCGCAACGGCTCGTTCACCGAGCCGCCGGAGTTGAACGGACTCTCGCATCTCTACGAGCACATGTTCTTCAAGGCCAACCGCGCGTCGCTCAACAAGGAAGACTACTTGAAGACGATTGACCAACTCGGCATCGTCTATAACGGCACGACGCAGGAAGAGGTTGTCGAATACTACTTCACCACTACCACGCCGAACTTCCCCGTCGCCATGCGCTTCATGCGCGACGCCGTCCGCTACCCATTGTTCGATCCCGGCCAGTTCGCGCAGGAGCAGGAAGTAGTCGTCAGCGAACTCGACCGTCACGAGTCGAGTCCGTTCGACGCGTTCTTGCGTGAGATGAACAACCGGCTGTTCTACAAGTATCAGAGCCGCAAGAATCCTGCGGGCAGCCGTCAGACCGTGCGCGCGGCCACCACAGACACGATGCGGCTCATACAGGCGCGCTACTACGTTCCGAACAACTCGGCAATCGTCGTCACGGGCGACATAAGCCCGCAGGCGGTCTTCCTCCTCGTCGAAGAATTTTTCGGCGACTGGGCGCGACGACCGAAAGAGCCGTTCGCCGAGTTCCCTCTGGTCGAGCACCCGCCGCTCGCTCGCAGCGAGGGCGCGATCATGACGAAGCCCGTGCAGAACGTCATCATACAGATCGGCTGGCAAGGCCCTTCAATCGGCAAGGACGACGCGGCGACCTACGCGGCTGACGTCTTCTCCTTCATCCTCCGCCAACCCAACTCGCGCTTCCAACGCGCGCTCGTTGACACCGAACTCGCAACGGGCGTCAACCTCGGCTACTACACGCAGCGAAACGTCGGGCCGATAAACCTCATTCTCCAGACCACGCCCGACAAGGCGCGCGCCGCCATGCGCGCCGTCTATAACGAGATAGCCCACTTCAACGACCCCGACTACTTCACCGACGAGGAACTCAACAGCGCCAAAGCGCTCCTCGAAGCCGACGACCTTTACTCGCGCGAGAAACTTTCCGACTACACGCACGTCATAAGCTTCTGGTGGGCCTCGACCGGACTCGACTACTTCCGCGGCTACCTCAAACGTCTGCGCGCGACCTCGCGCACGGACATCAGCCGTTACGTGACGACTTACATACAAGGCAAGCCGCACGTCGGTCTCGCGCTTCTGTCGGACGAGTCGCTGAAGGCTTCGGGGCTGACCGAGGCCGACCTTATAGGCGGCGCGGCTGCAACGACGACGCGCGCGGCGGCGGCGCGCAGGTGAGTTGATTTCGGCGAGCGTTGCAAGAAGCGGAAGATGAAAGCATTCGGAAAAGAAACGAGGGAAGTCGTGAGCGAAATGAAGTCGTTCGTGAGTGAGAAGAAAGAAGCGCTAAGAACCTCTAACACGTCTGTAGGGGCAGGGCTTGTCCCCGCCCGCTTTCCACAATCACGCGCGGTTCGATTCGTGCGACGGAACGGGCAGGGACAAGCCCTGCCCCTACAGAATCTTCTTACGGCGCAGGTTTTCCTAAGTAGCGCGCGCTGGGCGGCCTCTTTGTGTTTGGCGTTCGTGCTGTTGGCGGCGTCGCTCTGCCAGCCGGCGTCGGCGCAGACCGCGACGGGGCGCGAGACGCTGCCCGCCGGTAAGCCTTCGGCGAGCGCGTCGCGCGAAGACGTGGCGGCGTCGCGCGAGGTTGCGGAGAGCCAGCGGCTCGTCTCGGAGTTTGACGTAAACGGGCTGAAGGTTTTGGTGAAGCGGCGCGAGGGGAGTCAGACCGTGGTCGCGGGGCTGTTCCTGCGGGGCGGCTCGCGCAACGTGACTTCGGAGAACGCGGGCGTTGAGGCTCTGATGCTCGACGTTGCGACCGAGGCGAGCGCAAACTTCCCGCGCGAGCGCTTCCGCCGCGAGCTTTCGAGCATGGGAACCAACGTCAGCTACGGCATCAACTACGACTACTCCGCGCTGACGATGGGTTCGACCCGGCGCTACTTCGACCGCTCTTGGGAAATCTTCACCGACGCCGCGCTCCGGCCAAGCTTCACGCCCGAAGACTTCCAGCGCGTGAAGAATCGAATCATCGCCGGACTCAGCAACGACGAAGACACGCCCGACTCTTACCTCCAAGTCCTACAGTCGCGCGTGGCCTACGTGGGCCACCCTTACCTGAACGACCCGCGCGGCTCGGTCGCCTCCGTGAGCCGCCTTACGCTCGACGACGTGAAGCGTTTCCACCAACAGGCGATGCAGACGTCGCGCTTGCTGCTCGTCGTCGTCGGAGACATTGACCCGCAGCAGATTCGGCAGAAGGTCGAGGCGTCGTTCGGCAAGCTCCCGCGCGGCGACTACCACGAAAGCCAAGTGCCGCAGCTATCGTTCCGCGCGCCTACGGTCGCCGTCACGCCGCGCGAGATTCCCACAAACTACGTGCAGGGAATCTTCGCCGCGCCGCCGCTCACCTCGCCCGACATCTATCCGATGCGGATTGCGTCGGCGATTTTGCAGAACCGCGTCTATATCGAAGTCCGAATACGCCGAAACCTCTCCTACGCGCCCGACGCCTTCCTTTGGAATCAGGGCGCGAACCTCGGCGGCATATACGTCACGTCGGTTGACGCCAACCAATCCGTGCGCGTGATGCTCGGCGAGATAACGCGTCTGCAACGCGAGCCTGTGAGCGCCGACGAAGTGAAGGCCACGGCGCAACAGTTTCTAACGCGCTACTACCTCGGCCAAGAGACGAACGCGGCGCAGGCTGGCGAACTCGCGCAGTTTGAACTCATCGGCGGCGGCTGGCGCAACTCCGCGCTCTTCATCGAGCGACTGCGAACGGTCAGCCCCGAAGACGTGCAGCGCGTCGCAAACACCTACATGAAGAACATACAGTTCGTCGTCATCGGCGACCCTCGGAGCATCAACCGCGAAGTCTTCACGCGTCAGGCGGGCGAGTGAAAGTAGGGGAAAAGGGTAAAGGGGAAGGGGGAAAGGGAGGACTCGCATTCTCCCTTTCCCCCTTCCCCTTTACCCTTTTCCCTAAATTTTTAGCGTTCTATCTCCGCGACGAGCTTCTTGTAGAGTTCGGCGTCGAGTGACTTTAGCGCGCGGGCCTGAGCCTGCGCGGCGACGCGCTCGCCTAATTCGAGGTGCGCCAGTCCGAGGTTGTAGTAGCCTTCGGCCAAGTCTGGACGAAGCTGTACGGCCTGCTTGTAGGAGTCGAGGGCCTTGTAGTAGTTGCCCGCGTAGTAGTATGCGTCGCCGAGTTTGTTGAGGGCCTCGTAGGAGTTGGGCGTGAGTTTCAGCGCCTGCTCGAAGGCGCGTATGGCGTCCTGATTTTTGCCCTGCTTGACCTTGCAGAAGCCGACCTGAATCCAAGCTTCGGCGCGCGAGGGGTTCTTGTTGACGGCGGTCTCGAAGTAGCCGAGCGCGCTGTCGTAGTTTCCGAGCCAGAGCGAGTTCAGCCCGCTTCGGTAGTACCAGTCGGAGGCGGCCTTCTGCGCGCCGCGCGCGCGTTCGGCCATTGCGTCGAAGGTTATCATCGGCGCGGCGTCGCGCTGCAAGCCCGTGAAGCGCGACGCGCCGAGCGCGAGGTTTATGTTCTGCCCGTTCATCACGCGAATCGTTACGACGCCCACGACCTGTCCGCGCATGTTGAAGACGGGGCTGCCCGAATTCCCATGCGAGATGGGCGCGGTTATCTGCACGATGCGCCCCAAACTCGGCACTTCGCGCACAGCCGAGACGATGCCGTCCGACACCGAGCCTTCGAGACGCAAGGGGTTTCCGATGACGAAAATCTTCTCGCCCTCTTCGGGGACGACCTGCGTCACGTCGGCCAGACGCGCGCGCTCCGCAGGCATCTCGACGTTCAGGACGGCGAGGTCGCCGTCCTCGTCAACTCCCGCCAAGCCGTTGACGGCGTAAGTCTTACCCTTGCCCTCGAACGTGCGAATCTCGGCGCGCGCCGCGCCCTCGACGACGTGCAGGTTCGTCAGAACCCTTCCGGGGCGTATGAAGAACCCGCTGCCCGTGAGCGCGATTTCGCCGTCGGCGTTGTACGTGATTACGGAGACGACCGAAGGCTTGACGCGGCGAACGAGTTCGGGCAAAGACTCTTCGGCGTGGACGCTTGCGGAGGCGGCGCAAAGGGCGAAGAGCGCCAGCCACAGGGGAAGCTTGCGTTTCAACATCTTCGGGGACTTTCTTCAAAAATTGAACGAGCCGGGGTCTCTTCTCGGCTCACTAAAGGAGGGATTCAACGGGCGAAACCCTTAAACTGACTGACGCGCCTTGCGTCCGGGTCGGGAGGCCGGAGGCACTTTTGATTATGCAACGATTTTCGGGGAAGTCAATACGTTTGTGACGAAATTGTGTCGGGCGGGATTTACTTTGAGATTTTCGGGGAATTTTGACGGAAGGCAGTTAACCACAGAGTCACAGAGGACACAGAGGGGGCACAGAGAAGTTAAAGTCTCTGTGCAATCTCCGTGTCCTCTGTGACTCTGTGGTTAATCCGTTCTACCTAAGTTAAGTCGCTACGGAACGACTGTGCCGACGACGATGCCTGTGGGCGTCGAGAGTTCATCTTCAAGTGTGATGAGAAGGCCGAAGTCGGCGAGCGTCGTCTCCGACTTGATCTCCGCCTCGTTGCGCCTGCCCGTGTTCACGACCTGACCGAGTTTGACGTACTTGTTGTCGGGCGAGACGGCCCAGAGCACATAGACCTTGCCCGCCGGGGCTTCCTTCAACTCGTGGAAGCGCGCGACGATTGTGGTCGGGCCGTCCTTGCGCGGCGTGACGTTGAAGTTGACGCGCGCGCCCGTGAGCGCGCCCGCGAGGTTAACTTTGACGAGCGTGTCCTCGCCGCGCTTCATGCCGGGAATGTTGAGCATCGGCGCGGTGTAGGCCGTCGTAGAACCGGCGGTCGAGGTGGCCGAGACCTTCTCGCCGACGGGCGCGCCGCCGCTGTGGTCGGTGCTCGAAAGCGGCACGACGGCGAAGCCCTGCGGAATTGCGCTTCGGAACGCGAAGGCCGACGTGGGCGCGTATGCGGTCATGTTGGCTTCGGGCGAAAGGACGAGCATGAAGCGGTCGAGCGGCGTCGTGAAACTCTGCGTGGCGACGCCGTTTGCAACGGTGATGGGGCCGAGCATCGTGACGTGGCCCGTCGGGTCAACGGCGTAAAGGTTCAAAGTGCTCGCATCGGCGGGAAGGCCCGCGAGGTCGAGCGCGATTGTCGTGGCGTCGGTTGTGCGCATGATGCGCGCGCGCCCCTTCGCGGTCGAGAAGGTCGGCGCGGGCGTGAAGTCAACGACGACCTCCTTGTTGGCCGGATACTGTATGACCGTCCAAGTCCCGTCGGGGTTCTGTACGGCCTGCGTGGTCTGCGTCGTGGTGACGGTGGTCTGCGCGGCTGCGACCGCCGAGAGCACGAGCGTAAGCGCGCAGCAGAAGGCGAAGTTAAACAAGCGTCTGCTCATATCTGATTTCCCTCCCTTTTGACTAGAAGTTTTCCATTTGTCCGTTTGATGAACGCCTGCCGTGAGGCAGAACTAAAGAATCATGGCAACACCCATGCCGCCGGAAGGAAGTTTAAGCGACTCAAGAACTTAGTATGTTACGAGCATCCGGCTGAGGATGACCGGCGAAGCGATACGATACAAATTTGTGTACGAGTTTTTGGCGGAAAGAGAGGGAAAAGGGGAAGAGGGGAAGAGGGGAAACGGGGAAAAGGGAAAGGAAGCGGAGAGGCGCGTGCTCCGTTCAGTCTTTCCCTTTTCGCCCTTTCCCCTCTTCCCCTCTTCCCCTGCTTTCAGTAGCCGTAAAGCTCGGTGATGGTGCGGTAAACGTCTTCCGACTGCGGGAGGATTGCGTCTTCGAGTTGCGGCGCGTAGGCGACGAAGGTGTCGGTGGCGGCGACGCGCCGGACGGGCGCGTCCAAGTATTCAAACAACTCTTCCGAGACGCGCGCGGCCACTTCAGCGCCGAAGCCGTGCGTGCGCGTGTCTTCGTGCGCGACGATGAGTTTGTTCGTGCGCTTCACGCTCGCCGCAATCGCTTCCCAGTCGTAGGGCGCGAGCGTGCGAAGGTCTATGACTTCGACGTTGACGCCCTGTTGCTGTTCCGCCTGCTTGGCGGCGACGAGCGAGCGTTGGACGAGCGCGCCGTAAGTGACAATCGTCAAGTCAGTCCCCGCGCGCACTGTTCTAGCCTTGCCGAAGGGAATCATGAAGCCGTCGGGCGGGTAGCTGGACTTGTTGTACGCCTGCCGGTAGAGATGCTTGTGTTCGAGGAAGAGGACGGGGTCGTCCGAGCGTATCGCTGTGCGCAGAAGGCCGTTTGCGTCGAGCGCGTTCGAGGGATAGACGACGCGCAGGCCGGGAACGTGCGTGAATATCGTGTCGCCCGACTGCGAGTGATAGACCGCACCGCCCTTCAAGTAGCCGCCGACGGGGCAGCGTATGACGAGGGGGCACTTCCAGTCGCCGCCCGAACGCCAGCGCATGAGCGCGAGTTCGTTGCGAATCTGATGATATGCGGGCCAGATGTAGTCGAAAAACTGTATCTCGACGACGGGCTTCAAGCCTCTAGTCGCCATGCCGATTGCGCGACCGACGATGTTGGCTTCGGCGAGCGGCGAGTTGAAGACGCGTGCGCCGCCGAACTTGCGTTGCAAATTCGCCGTGACTTTGAAGACGCCGCCCTTGCCCTTCACCTTTTCCAAATTCTCCTCGCGCGAACAGTCGGCAACGTCCTCGCCGAAGATTACAACGCGCGCGTCGCGCGCCAGTTCTTCATGAAGGCAACGGTTGATTAAATCAACCATCGTGCCGGGATTGCCGGACGTTTGCGCGCCGTCTTCCGTGTCGAACTCTTTCGATGTCGGGTCAACGTCGGGCGAATAGACAAAGTCGTAGATGGTCGAGGGCGCGGGCTGCTGGCTCGCGAGCGCGGCGTCGGTCGCCTCGCTCACTTCGCGGTCAACGTCCGACTTTATCTTCTGCAACTCTTCTTGCGTGATGAGTCCTTCGTCAACCAAGAGCGCACCGAAGCGTTTGACGGGGTCGCGCTCGGCGTCCGAGGTTCGCTCCTCGTCGGGGCGGTAGAGTTTTTCGTCGTCGGAGAGCGAGTGTGAGTATGGACGTATGACTTTGGCGTGGACGAGCGCCGGGCCTTTGCGTGCGCGGCAATACTCGACCGCGCGCCTGATAGTTTCGAGCGACGCGACGGGGTCTGTGCCGTCGCATCGTTCGAGATACAGGTCTGGGAATCCCTCGACGAGTTGCGACACGTCGCCGCCAGCCGTTTGAACTTCGACGGGGACGCTGATTGCGTAGCCGTTGTCTTCGATAAGGAAGAGGACGGGGAGTTTCAAATTCGACGCAGTGTTCAAAGCCTCCCAAAACTCGCCCTCGCTCGTCGTGCCGTCGCCCGCCGAGCAATAGACGATCTCGTCTCCACGGAAGCCCGCGATCTTCTCTCTCGCTTCTTCGATGAGCGACGCACGGTAGCTCGCCTCCGCGCAGCCCGCGGCCTGTAGAAACTGCGTGCCCGTCGGCGACGACTGCGAGACGATGTTGAGTTTCTTGTGTCCCCAATGCGAAGGCATCTGCCGACCGTGCGAGTTCGGATCGGCGGCTGCGCCGACCGCCGAGAGGAGCATCTCGGTCGCGGTCATTCCGAGTTGGAGACAGAGCGCGCGGTCGCGGTAATAAGGGTAAAACCAGTCGTAGCCCGCCCGTAGCGCCAAGCCTGCGGCGACGAGCACGGCCTCGTGGCCCGCGCCCGAAATCTGGAAGAAGATTTTGTTCTGCCCCTTGAGTTGAATCTCCTTGTCGTCTATCCGGCGCGACATGTACATCGTTCGATAGACGCCGATCATCTCGTCGCGGCTGAGGCCCTTATACTCGCGCGCCTTAATCTCGGTCGCCATGATTGCAAACTCTCCTGATGAAAATTCAACCCGTCGGAATGAACCGATGCTGACAGAATAAACTCTCGATGTCCACGCCGCGCCGTCAAGTTTTCACGACGCGACGTTCACCTCGCGCGCCACGCTTCAGAAACTCCCAACCCTTCACCTCTTAATCCTCAAACTCCGTCTCCAACATCATGCGGTAGTCTTCGGCCATCGAAGGGTGGCCGTGCGTGCGCGCGACCTCGACGCCGCGCTCGTAAGCCTTGCGCGCGGCCTCGCGCCGTCCCGTCTTCAAGTAGGCCGAGGCCAACATTCCGTAAGCGTTGCCTTCATCATCGGCGCGTTGAAGATACTCGGTCAGAGTCTCTATGAGTTCGTCGAAACGTCCGGCCTTCTCATACTCCTTCGCAAGCCCGAACATGACCGCCGTGTTGTCGGGGTCGCTTTCGAGCATCATCCGAAGTATGTCGAGCCTAGAAGCCGCCATGCGTTTACACCAAGCCGCTTAAACGCGGCTCAGAAAATTTTCGAGCACGAAAATCTTGCGAATGCGAAAGCGCAAGGGGCTTTGAACGATTGACATCGCCTTCAGATTTTCTATCTCCCCTACGAAAAACGGCTTGTCGCAGGCCGGGACTCCCGACAACCAATGCGGCGGAGTGATGCCCAACTCGTCGCACAGCGCTTCGGCGGTCGAGGCGAGTAGCGCGTCCCATTTGGGTTCGCCCGGCTCGAACGGTTCGGCGACCGCGCGCGGGTCTTTGTAATAGCGAAAGTCGTCAACGAAGTCCATAAGGTGGATGCACCAATCTTGAGGCTCGCGTTGCATCAGCCGCCTTGTCTCTTTCAGCGTCATCATCGCCGGTCGAAAATCTCGTCGAGGAGAAACCGCGTCTCCGGCTTCACCTGCTTGTGCGGGTAGTATTCTTTAACTATCTCCAAGACCTGCCCCGCGCTTGGCAGCGACAGTTTGGCGATCAAAAACTCGATGTCTTTCCTGTCTTCCGTGTTCGCGCGCCCGGCCAGCGTCTTCATCGCCAAAAGGTAGTCGGGCGGCGGGACGTATATTTTCAGATGCGACATGTCGTACAGAATTTGACGCTCGTGCGGGACGAGAAACATCTTGACGGCGTAGTTCAACCAGTCCTTCTGTAACCCGTGGGCCTCCGCGACCCGCCCCGCGGCCTTCCTGATGTGTCGCACCGGCTCGAAAACCGCGTCAACGTCCTTGGTCGCGGAACGTGCATTGTAGGCGAGACACATCACCGCGCCGCCGTACAGACAAATCTCGCCTTTCACGTCAATCGCGCGGAGTTCGTCGTTCAACTCCGCGAGATATTGCTTAATCTCTTCGGCCTTCAATGTCCGCGGCTCACTTCCCCGTTATCAGCTTGGCGATGGTCTGCAACTGCATATTTGAAGTGCCCTCGTAGATGGCGCCGATTTTTGAGTCGCGCCAGAGTTTTTCGACGGGGTAGTCTTTGACGAAGCCGTAGCCGCCGTAGAGTTCGATGGCTTTGGACGACACCTTCTCGGCGACGCGCGAGGAGTAGAGCTTTGCCATCGCGGCCTCTTTGACGAACGGGAGTCCGGCGTCCTTCAGGCGCGCGGCGTTATAGACCATCAGGCGCGCGGCCTCTATCTCGGTCGCCATCTCCGCGAGTTGAAACTGCACGCCCTGAAACTGGTTGATGGGTTGCTTAAACTGCGTCCGCTCCGCCGTGTAACGAAGCGCGTGCTCCAACGCGCCGCGCGCCAGACCAATCATCTGCGCGCCGATGCCGATGCGTCCCTCGTTGAGAGTCTCAATCGAGACTTTGTAGCCCTTTCCGAGTTCGCCTAAGACGTTCTCTTTCGGCACGCGACAGGAGTCGAGGATGATTTCGGTCGTCGAAGATGCGCGGATGCCGAGTTTGTTCTCCTTCTTGCCGACCGAGAAGCCCTCGAACTCTTTCTCGACGACGAAGGCAGTGATGCCTTTGTAGCCCGCTTCGGGGTTCGCGTTGGCGAAGACGACGAAGAGGCTCGCCTCGTTGCCGTTGGTGATCCAAAGCTTCTGGCCCGTCAACTCGAAGTGGTCGTCGCGTTCGACGGCGCGCGTCTGCATTGCGAAGGCGTCGGAGCCTGAGCCTGCTTCACTCAAAGCGTAAGCGCCGATGGTGTCTGCGGCCAAGCGCGGCAGATACTTCTTCTTCTGCTCGGTGTTGCCCCAACGTATCAAGGCGTTGTTGACGAGCGTGTTCTGCACGTCCATAAGGACGCCGACCGAAGGGTCAACGCGCGAGAGTTCTTCGACGCCGACGATTGCCGTGAAGAAACTTGCTCCCGCGCCGCCATACTCTTCGGGCGTCTCGATGCCCATCAAGCCGAGTTCGAAGAGTTGACGGATAACGTCCTTATCCATCTTCGCCTCTTCGTCCATCTTCTCTACGCGCGGTCGTATCTCGCCTTCGGCGAACTCGCGCACCGAGGCGCGAAACATCTGTTCATCCTCTGAATAGACGGTCAGCGGGCCGCCCGAAAACGTCTCTGTCGCTGCTTTACTCATGGCTTCTTGTCTCGCAGTTATGAAGTTGATTTTGTAACAACGTAGCATCGCTCAACGGCGCGCGTTTGGTCAAATCGTCAGCGAGGCAAACAATCAGTACCGCGAGCGGTAGCGAGCGGGTCGCGCTTGCATGACACGCGCCTTTGTTGTAACGCGCACCCGCGAGGCTTCCGCTCGCGGTACTGTATCTATTCACCCAACATCCCGCAGGCGCGCAGGTCTTCGTGGCCGGGGATGTCGGCTGACTCGATTGTGGAGAGAATTTCTTTGTCAACTTTCGGAAGCATGACGAGACGGTTCGCCTGTTTGCTGAGCGTGGCCTCGAAGATGTTGCGCGCGGTGCGAGCGTTGCCGAAGGTCTCGTCGCGCGAGGCGGTGAGGACGTTGAAGACGGAGGCGAGTTCGCGTTCGGCTTCCGAAGTGAGTTTGAAGTCGGCCTTCTGGCAGAAGGATTTGAAGATGCGGACGAGTTGGCCTTCGTCGTAGTCGTCGAAATAGAGGTGCTTGTTGAAGCGCGAGCGAAGGCCGGGGTTCGAGTCGAGGAAGTCTTGCATCCTTCCGGTGTAGCCCGCGACGATGACTACGAGGTCGTCGCGGTGGTCTTCCATCAACTTCAGGAGCGACTCGATGGCCTCCTGCCCGAAGTCGTTCTGCCCGCCCGACGCAAGCGTGTAAGCCTCGTCAATGAAGAGGACGCCGCCGAGCGACTTCGAGACCAACTCTTTGACGCGCGGCGCGGTCTGCCCGACGTAGCCCGCGACTAATCCGGCGCGGTCTGTCTCAACCAGATGCCCGCGCCGGAGGACGCCGAGCGTTCGGTAGATTTGCGAGACGAGTCGCGCCACGGTGGTCTTCCCCGTGCCGGGGTTTCCGTAAAAAACAAGATGGCGCGACGCGGGCAGAGCCTTGAGTCCTTGTTCTTCGCGCAGCTTCTGCACCTTGAGGAAGTTTATGAGTTGACGCACGTCGGCCTTAACTCTATCGAGTCCGACGAGCGCGTCCAACTCCGCCAACAACTCTTCGAGCGGGCGCGGCGGCGCGAGTTCCTGTTCGGTCTTCGCGGCGTTGGCTGCCGCGCCCCTTTCGTCCATCTTCGCCTGTCCCTTCGCGCGCGGGTCTCCGGTCGCGTCGTCGCAAGGCGCACGAGAGGCGTCGGGGTAGAGCGTCTGTTTGAACTCCGTGAGTCCGGCGGCTTCCGTGTCCGTGACCGTCCCGTCGGATTTGACGACGAGGTTGGCAAACTGGAAGAGCGCGCCGCGCGCTCGGTCGGCGTAGTTTGTGCCGTGGCGCGAATCGTATGTTTCAAGATAGGAGACGCTGACGGGCGTTCGGTCAAGTCGCTTAAGGATGTGCGGCGGCAAATCTTCGGAGTCGCGCAAGGGGAACGCGTCGGGCGCGGGCGTGAGGTTGAAGAGACGGCAGACCTCTTCGTAGTAAGTCTGCTTCAACTCTTCGCCGGCGTCGCGCAGGTTTATGAAGCGCTGCGCCGTGAGCATCAACTGGTTGTCGAGAACGGCGCGCGCCTCGGGCGCGCCCGCGCCGCGCCAGACCGTGCGTATGCTCCAGTCGAGCGGCGCGACGAGGTCGTTGAGCGCGTTCTTCAAATGCGCGATGAGCCTTCGGCTGTCGTCGTCGTCGAGCAGCAAACTTTAAACGACTCCTCTAATAACTTACGTGCGGCGCGCGATTATAGCATCCGCCGCGCGCGCCGACCCCCGTAACGGCCACGCCCGATATGTGCATGAGTAACCGCTTCCTCGGCGGCCCGCTCAACATCCAACTCGCCGTCCGCCTGACCTTCTGAAACTTAATGACAACGACCTACACAAACACGAAGGCCGCCGGAGTTTTCCGACGGCCTTCTACACATACTTTGTAAAGGAATTAAATAGGGTGTACGGGGATCGAACCCGTAGCCTCCGCCTTGAGAGGGCGGCGTGGTAACCAATTCCACCAACACCCCGTACTTTTGGCCCTAGACGAACGGGCCTTGAAAACGCCGAAAAGCGAAGCGATTATAAATGTCGCCGCGCGTCGTTGGCAAGCGTGCGGCGGTCGAAGTTTATTAACGGCGGCGCGTCTTTCCGCGCGTGCGCGCGGGCTGTTATACTCAGTCGCTGCGAGTTCTCCTCGGCTCGCGCGTTCGTGGAATCGCTCCCCGTTCTCTGGCAGTTGGCCGACAGAACTGAACAAGCGAACTGAACAAGCGAATGGCACAGAATCTCTTCGTCGAACCTAACGACGCCGCCCCACAAGACGACACACCAGCACCTTTCGACTTCCAATTAGGCATTGCGGGCTTCGCCTACGGCGACCTCTACCGCCCCGCGCGCCTGCGCGAACTGGCCGAAGCGTTCTACGCGGAAGTCAGAAGCGCGGACGCTCGTCTTCACGCGGCGCTCGTCGAGTACATAGAGACGCGCGGCGAGAAACTCGCGGGCACGAAGGCGGAGTCTGACTTGTTGGTCGCCGCCGCGCCGCACCTTTCGCGCTTTCTGGCGCGACTGTTTCGAGTCGAGCGCGAGTGCGACGAGTTGAGGGCGAGCGTTGTCGCGCAAGACCCGGTGTTTCAGTTCAAGCAGTTCGTGCAGCGACGCGCGCTCAAGAGTTTCCCGGCGGAGAAGGCAAACGAGATTGACGCCGAGGCGGCTGACGCTCTGCTCGAAGCTTTGCGGCGCGCGGCTTTCGCGGAGACTTTGGAGGACGACCGCGAGTTGGGCGTCGCGCGCATGGCGGCGCGTCTGCTCGAATGGGAGAAGAACTATCCGAAGGCCGGGACACGTCAGGAAGATGCTTGGACAGACTCTCGCGCGCGAGAGACCGAAGGCGCGCGGACGCGAATCGCCGGAACTGACGTGGAACGCGCGCTCGCCGCTTGGCTTGATGAAGGCGACGCTGGCGAAACGCTCGCGGCGCCGGTTGAAGAAGGCCGCGCGGCAGCGTCGGACGCGAATCGTGCCTCGACGTTTAATGCGAATCGCGCGTTCGTGCGCGCGGCGCTGCGTCTCGTTGAAGGATGGGCGTCGGCGCACGCTTTGCAAGAGGAGGCGCGCGAGCGCGTTAAGGGCTGGGTCAGTTTTCGCTTCCCGCATCCACTCAACTACGAGCACCTTGTTCAAATCGAACGCCCGCGCGCGGAGTTGCCGGAGTTGATACGCGGGCTTGAAGCGAACTTGCGACGGCGCGACGGCTTCAAGTTGACGGACGCGCGCTACACACCGCGCGAGGTCTCCGATGAAGTCAACTACTGTCTCTACTGCCACGAGCGCGACAAGGACTCTTGCTCGAAGGGTTTGAAAGAGCGCGACGGCTCGTTCAAAAAAAATCCGCTCGGCATAACGCTCGCGGGCTGCCCGCTCGACGAGAAGATTTCCGAGATGCACCTTCTACACAAAGAGGGCGACGCCGTCGCCGCGCTCGCCGTCGTCTGCATAGACAACCCCATGTGTCCGGGCACGGGCCACCGAATCTGCAACGACTGTATGAAGTCGTGCATCTTCCAGAAGCAAGAACCCGTCAACATACCGCAGGCCGAGACGGGCATACTCACCCAAGTGCTCTCGCTTCCCTACGGCTTTGAAATCTACGGCCTGCTCACGCGCTGGAATCCTCTGAACGCCAAACGCCCTTACGCGCTTCCTTACAACGGGAAGAACGTTTTGGTCGTCGGGTTAGGGCCAGCCGGTTACACGCTCGCGCAGTTTCTTCTGAACGAGGGCTTCGGCGTCATAGGCATTGACGGTTTGAAGATTGAGCCGCTCGACGCAGACTTGACGGGCGACGGAGGCCGCCGCGTGCCGCGCGCCGTGCGCGACGTAGGCGAAGTCGAGACCGAGTTGGACGAGCGCGTGATGGCGGGCTTCGGCGGAGTTTCGGAGTACGGAATCACCGTTCGTTGGGACAAGAATTTCCTCACGCTCATGCACGCGACGCTCGCGCGCCGCGACCGCTTCCGCTTCTACGGCGGCGTGCGCTTCGGCGGCACTCTCTCAATTGAAGACGCTTGGTCGCTCGGCTTCGACCACATCGCGGTTGCGACGGGCGCGGGCAAGCCGACGATTGTTCAGATGAAGAACAATTTGATTCGCGGCATACGCAAGGCTTCGGATTTCCTGATGGCCTTGCAGTTGACGGGCGCGGCCAAGCGCGACTCGTTGGCGAACCTGCAAGTCCGTCTTCCGGCTGTGGTCATCGGCGGCGGACTCACCGCGATTGACACGGCGACGGAGCTTTTCGCTTACTACCCGGTTCAAGTCGAGAAGATTCTCGAACGCGTAGAGGAACTCGCGTCGGAGTTCGGCGAGGAAGAGGTTTGGAAACGCTTCGACGCCGAAGAGCGCGCGGTGCTCGAAGAGTACGTCGAGCACGGGCGCGCAGTCCGCGCGGAGCGCGAGCGCGCGGCGCGTGCGGGCGAAGCGCCTGACTTCGTGCCGCTCGTGCGCGCGTGGGGCGGCGTGTCAATCGTCTATCGAAAGCGGCTTCTGGATTCGCCCGCTTACCGTCTGAACCACGAGGAGGTTGCGAAGTCTCTGGAAGAGGGGATTGACATCATAGAGAACATGTCGCCGTCGGAGGCGGTTGCGGATGAGCGCGGCGCGGTCGCGGCCATCATCTTCAATCGCGTGCGGCGCGACCCCGCGACGGGCAAGTGGCACGTCAACTGCGACGACACGGTTCGCATTCCGGCGCGGACGGTCTGCGTCGCGGCTGGCACGAGTCCGAACACGATTTACGAGCGCGAGCACGCGGGCAGTTTCGCCTTAGACGAGTGGCGCGAGTTCTTCGCGCCGCACAAGGTTGAAACGGACGGTGTTGGAAATCGTCGTCTCGTTCCCGCCGCGAAGGGCGAGCGCGCTTTCTTCACGTCGTATGAAAAAGGCGGGCGCTTCATCACGTATTACGGCGACAACCATCCGGTTTACGCCGGGAACGTCGTGAAGGCGATGGCTTCGGCGAAGGACGGATACCCGCACGTCGTATCGCTGTTCGCGGATGAGTTGAAGCGTTTGGACGCGTCGGGGCAGGCGGCGCGCGAGTCGGCGTTCGAGCGTCTCGTAGAGACTCTGGACGACGACTTGATAGCGCGCGTCGTCCGCGTGGAGCGTTTGACCGACACGATTGTTGACGTTGTGGTTCGCGCGCCCGCGCAGGCGCGCAAGTTTCATCCGGGTCAGTTCTATCGCCTGCAAAATTACGAACAGGACGCGCGCGTCATCGAAGGCACGAAGTTAACTATGGAGGGGCTTGCGCTGACGGGCGCGTGGGTTGACAAAGATGAAGGACTGTTGAGCCTCATAGTGCTTGAGATGGGCGCGTCGTCGCGCCAGTGCGCGCTGCTTCGGCCCGGTCAACAGGTCGTCGTGATGGGGCCGACCGGGACGCCGACCGAGATTCCGCGTGGCGAGACCGTTCTGCTCGCGGGCGGCGGACTCGGCAACGCCGTTCTCTTTTCGATTGCGAAGGCTTTGAAGGAGAACGACTGTCGAGTGATCTACTTCGCGGGCTACAAGGACGGCAAAGACCTCTTCAAGCGCGAAGAGATTGAGGCGGCGACCGACCAAGTGGTCTGGTCAACCGACACGGGGCGCGAGATAGAGCCGCGTCGCGCGCAGGACAGGCACTTTCGTGGGAACATCGTCGAGGCGATGAAGTCTTACGCCGAAGGCGCGTTCGGCAAGCCCCTGTTCGATTTGAAAAGCGTCGAGCGCATCATCGCAATCGGGTCTGACAGGATGATGGCCGCCGTGAAGCAGGCGCGTCACGCGGTTCTCGCGCCGCACCTCAACCCCGCGCACGTCGGCGTCGGCTCAATCAACAGCCCGATGCAGTGCATGATGAAGGAGGTCTGCGCTCAGTGCCTGCAAAGGCATGTTGACCCGCGTACGGGCGAGGAGTCGTTCGTCTTCTCCTGCTTCAACCAAGACCAACTGCTCGACGAAGTTGACTTCCAGAACTTGAACGCGCGCCTACGCGCCAACACCGTGCAAGAGAAACTGTCGAACCTCTGGCTCGACCGTCTTCTCAAGACGCCGGACGCGGCTGCGCGTTGAGCGAGCGGTTTGCGAGGGGATTTACCAAAGAAGGATAAACACAGAGAAGAGGGAGGCACGGAGAGCACGGAGAAGACAAAGCTAATCTGCGGTGAACTCCGTGTCTCGGTCTTCTCTGTGTTGAACTCTCTTTCGATACAGACAACAGAAAGTTGCTCTAGCGTGGAAAGCCCGTGAAGGGGTTGACGCCGGGCTGTGCGACTAGCGGGAGGATGGGCGAGCGGCGGAGGGTTTGGGCGTCGCTGAAGAGTGCGTAGGCAGACCAGTCGCCGCCCTTCGAGAGCAGTTCGAGGCGTGCGCGCGAGATTGCCGGTTCGAGCGCGTGGCCGTCGAGCAGCGCGCCGTAGAACGAGTGCACGAACTCGACCGCAGAGGCGTCGTCCATTGCGCGCACGGGCGCGAGCGCGGCGGGGAGTGTGTCGGTCAAAAGTTCTTCGACCAACCTGAAGACGAGAGGCGTCTGGAAGGGGAAGAATGGGCTGTTCTGTAGCACCATCAGCCTCACGCCTGCGGAGGCGAGTATCTGCTTCAACTCCGTCAGGTTCAATAACTCCTGCGCGAACCCGCGTCTTGCACTTCTCAAGACGAGATGGGGCAGCGCCGTTTCGTCGGGCGGTGAAGGGCCAATCTGGCCTTCAAAGTGTATGACGTGCGGGCTGAACTCGCGGAGCATGTTCGAGAAACTGTCCGACGTCACGTCGTCGCCGTAGAGCGCCTGCGTTTGCACTTCAGAGCGCCCCAACGTCTCGCGCAGCAGGGTAGTGCGCTTTTCGACCTCGCCGCGCATGTTGTCGAAGTAGCTCGGCATGACCGTGAGAACTTTGAGCGGCAGTTCGAGCGGCCTCGTTGATTCGTCTTCGTCCGCGCCTTCGGGTTTTACTTTCGGCACAAAACGCACGAGCGAGTGGTTGACGTTGAGGACGAAGTTTCTGTCTTGGCTCGGAAACGTCAGCCACTCCCACGGCAAACCCTTAAGCTCAGGGGGAACTGCGATAACGACGCGCGAGTTGTTCGTGGCCGCGAAGAGTTCGAGAAACTTGCGCGAAGACGTGCCGCGCGTGGCAACGAATTCGTCGAATTTTGTCTCCAGAGGGCCGAGGAACGACTTGTACAGGTGTTTCCCGGCGCGCACGATGCGGAAGAGATACTCCGTGCCTCTTTGCGAGAACATACGCGTCAGGAGCGGCTGCGGATCGGCATCGTTTTTGAGCGGCCCGACGGCGGCCTCGAACACCTCCTTGGCTATAGACGAGGGTATCGAAACTTCGTTTGAAACACCCACGGTTGGTTGCGGGAAATCACTTTCGTAAGCATCAACAAGAACCGCGTAACTCGTTTTCCTTTCCTCATCCGCCGGCGGTTTAGAAGAGTAGTTTATTACAAACTCAAAATTAACCGTGTCGTATTCGCCCGTCGCCTGCGTCGTCGCGGTGGGCGTCGTCGTTGTGGGCGTCGTCGCTTGAGTCGTCGTTTGAGTCGTCTCGGACTTCTCTTCGGTGGGCGCGGGTTGTTGCGTGTCGGCGATTGCCACGCCGCCGGAGCGCGGGGTTTGCGTGCGGTCAACGGGCGGGGGTTGTTGTTGTTGTTGAGTCGCGGTCGTCGCGGCGGCCTGCGCTTTGGCGATTTGGGAGAGCGGCGGGGCGGGGAGTTCTTGGAAGAGTTTGTTTTTGTCGAAGTATGGGCGGACGAGCAGGAAGCTTCTAAAGAGCGGGTCTGTTTCGCAGAGATTGTAGAGTTCGGTCTCTTCGTCGGAGGCGGGGTTGAAGACTTCGTTGTCCTTCATTCGCTCGCGCTCGACCAAGTAGTTCTCGACGTTGACGATGCTACGGCGGTTCGACGTTGCGAGCCGCCAAGCGCGCGGCCACTTGTAGCGCAGCGTCTCGACCTTCGCCGTCTTGCGAACTTCGAGAAGCGCGCGCGCCGCGCAGACGCGCAGACGCGCGGCCACGCGCAAGTCTTCGAGTCGCTTCTTCCGCGAAGGGTCTGTGAGCGCGTCGAGCGACTTCAAAGCCGCGTCGCCCGCCGCGACGAAGGCGAGCGAGGCGACGACGCCCGACTTCGGCAGATGCTCGCGCGCTTCTTCGAGGCCGTCAAACTCGTCGAAGATGAATTTGAAGAGGTCGGGAGGGATTTGCGTGAGACGCGGCGCGCTCGCAAGCATCGAGAGAAGATTGGCGTCCCAAGTCGAACGCAGTTCGGTCAGGAGTTTTCCCGCGTCGCTCGAAGGGCCTTCGGTGTAGTCTCTGCCGTCTTCGACCGACGCGAAGACGATGGGGGCGTGCTGCGTCGTGCGCGCAATCTCTTCGAGCCGCGCGGCGAAAGCGCGGTCGGCATGGATCAAGGCGAGACACTTGCCCGCGTGCTCGGCGAGCAACTGTTCGGGGTCTGTGAGGTCGCGCGGCGGAAGGACTAGGTTGAGCACTTCGGCGAAGACCGCGTCCTGCGTGCCGAGCATTGACTGCGTCTCCTCGTCGGGCGCGATGTCTGCAAACTGCGCGAGCGTGGCGACGAGGCGCGCGTCCGCCGCGGAGAGCAGAGGCTCGGAGGCGAACGTGTCGCGAAGTCGCTGCGACGCGGCGACCGCCTTCCAGAGTTTCGTCCAACCGTCGGCGGCTTCGGCGTTCGAGACGGCGGGCGCGGGCGTGCCGACTCCAGCGTCGAATGTCCCGGTCTCTATTTTTTGCATCGCGCGCTTGAACTCGCCGGCGTCGCGCGCAAGCAAAGCGAGCGTCGGCAGAAGACGCGCGCTCTTTGCGTCGTCCAGCCTGTCGTATTGACGATTGCTCCACCTGTGCAGCGCGACGAGTTTGTAGAAGACTGCTTCGCCCCACTTCTTGAAGAAGGCTTCGGGCGTCACGTCCTTCGCGTTCCTCGCGTCTTCGTCCAAAGCCAATTCGGGCTTGTCGTCCATAAAAGTTTCGCTCCAGCGCGACGGCTTCGGCGCGCGACGCCGCTACTTCGAGGCCGCCGGAGGTTGATTGTCCGGGTCGTCGGCGAAGATTCTGGGCCGCACCGACTCGACGTGGTCTCTCAACTCTTTTATCTTGCCCCTATCATGGCACTTGGCGACAAGCTCGGCGGCTTGCCGTTGGTGAGTGCCGTCCGTCAGTTCGATGTCCAACAACTTGGCGATGGCCTTGACCTCTTGCTGGTCGAATTCCTCAATCAGTTTACGAATCAGGTAGTCTGCCGTGAGGCCCACGACCGGCGCGGATACAGACGCGCTGCCGCCACCGCCACCACCGCTGCCGCCACTGTCGCTGCTGACGCTGCTGCGCCGTCGCGCTTGCGAGAGCGCGATGGGGCCGACGCGCGTTTGGAATGTGAGGTGCTGGCAGTATTGTTTGACGCGGCGCGGGTTCGTGCCCGCGACGAGTTCGATGAGGTCGCTGGCGGCAGTCCATTCGGGAAACTGCGCGGAGATGAATCGCTGCACCTGCTCGGACGTGCGCGTCGGAAGCCGCACGCCAAACTGTATTATCTTCTCGATGTACTCCTGCCCCTTGTCTTTGAACGAAGCCTCCTGCGCGCCCGCGTAGCGCTCAAGGAAGCGCGCGCGCAAGCCCTCGGAGATGAGCGTGGGGTCAATGGCGATGATGAAGACGCAATCGGCGTTGTAGAGCGCGATGCGTATTGACTCGACGATGTCGAGCGCAACGTCTGGAAGCGCGCGGTCTAAGTCGTCAACGAAGATATAGACAGGCTCTTCGTTGCCGCGCTCTTTCAATATCTTGCTGAAAATATTCTGGAAGCCTTGAAGCGAGTTTACCTGCGCCTGCGACGCCTCGGCCTGCTTCTTTAAGAGTTCGTCCGTGTTGATTTTCGAGTCGAGGCCGAAGAGCCAACTCACGCCCGCGACCAGAGGCGACGCAGTGCTGAGCGCGGCCACGGCGCCGCGTAGCATCGCGTTCAGCGCAGCGCCCTCGTCCAACTGCGCGCCCCCTTGCCTGACCTGCCCGTAGTCCGTGCTCTCCAGACTCTGAACGATCCTTCGATACCGCGCGTCGTCGTCCTCGACGGGCGCCGGCTTGCGCAGAACGAACGCGTCGCCCGCGAGGAAGCGCGAGACCTTGCCGCTCAGGTCGCCATCGCCCACGGCCTCCGACGCTTTCTCCGCGCCGCCCTCCCCGAACACGAAGCGCGAGAGGCCGCGCCTGAAGCGCCAGAGAAACAGACGCGAGCGATGACGCACCCAACCGCCCTTTTCCGCGTCTGTAGTTTCGACGACCGACTCGGCGACGATAGTTTCGGCGGCGACGACTTCGGCCTTAGCGTTCGCAACGTTCGCCTGAAGGTCGGCGTTCGCAACATTAGCGACGGGCTGCACGACGTTTGCCGTGTGTTGCCCGACGACCGCCTGCTCAACAAAGACCGCCTGCTCGACGACGACAGGCTGTTGAGCGTTGACGACGGCCTGTTGTGCGTCGGCGGCGGGCTGTTTGTTGTCGCGCGCGGCGTCAGGCTTCAAGTCGGCGTCCGCTTTCGTCGCCGCATCCCGTTGCTTTTCGACGACGGCGGCGGTGTTCGAGCCGTCAGTCTCAGTCTTCTTGTCGCCTGCCTCCTTCTTCTGCTTATAGAGCACGCTGGCGATTTCGAGCACGAGCGCGCGCCAGAGTTTCTCGGTCGTGTTGTAGGCCCAAGAGGAGAACCAGACGAAGTTGACGGTCTGCTTCTCGGCTTGCCCATCGGGGTGTTCGAGGTAGTATTTCAAGAGGCGCACGAGCGTCGTCTTTCCCTCGCCCCACTCGCCGAAAATCGCGACCGTGAAGGGACGCTGCGCGGCGTTGTCGCGGACGTAGCGCGCGAGCGCGCGCGCCTGCCTGTCCATGTCGAGAAGGTCGTCCGAGGGGTCTGCGATGGGCCTGTCGAACCCCGACTCCTCCGGCCTGTTCTCCTCCGGCCTGTTCTCCGTCTCGCTCATGCGTTTTGCTGTTGCTGCTCCTCTTTCCGCTTCGCGGCCTCCTCCTTCGTCGTCTTCTTCGCGTCGCCCGCGGCGTCGGGCCAACGCATGTCTCTGGCGAGGAAACTGAGTAGAACAACGGCGGCGGCGAAGGCCGCGCCCGCCATGTCGAAGGTCGCGTAGGCGATGAGTATGGAAAGAATCGCGACGAGCGCGCGACGGAACAACTCCGTGTTCGGCTCGTAGCCGCTCGCACGCGCGCGCTCCTCATAAGTCTTCACGCGCGGCCTCATCCAACGGCGTATGAATCTCAAAAGCAGCAGCGCGACGACGAGCGTGAAGACGAGCTTGAAGAGTTTGTAAACGGCGTGAAGCAGGCCGAACTCGCGCGCCGCGCCCGAACGGCTGCGCTCCAACACGGCGCGTTGCTCGTCGGCGCGCTTCTGCAACTCGTCGAGCCGCGCGATGAGACTGTTGACGCCTCGCGCCGCCTCCTCGCGCCGCTCCGAGATGTCTTCGCGCGTCGGCTTCTTCTGCTCGCCTTCCGGCGCCGACGACTTGTCCGCGTCCTTCGACGCGTCGGACGCCGTCGCCTGCTTCGACGCGTCGGGCGCGGGCTTCGACTCCCGCGCTCTCTCCCGCGAACGCGGCACGGCGTCGAACGCGCCGAGCGCGGCCTCCTGTTTGTAGAGTTCGAGGCGCGTCTGTATGAGTTGTTCCTGCGTGGCCTTCTGCTCGGCCTCGGTCATGGCGAGCGCGTCCTGATTCGAGCGCACGCCGTAACGGAGTTGCGTGCGCTCCTCGTTCGGCTCGAAGAATCTCGTCAGAGGCGTCACGCCGCGCTCCGAGAGAAGCCAAAGGCCCATGCCGAGCAGAACGAAGACGACGAGCAGAAGAACTTCGGCGCGCGTGACCGAAAGTTTCTTCGCGGCCTCTTTCTTCGGCGGGCCGCCGTCGGGCGGCTTCTTGTTGTTGTTGTCGGCTGCGGCGGCCAAAGCGTCTGACCTCCCCGGCGGGTTTGAGAGCACGACTTGAAACTCGCGGCGGCGTCGGTTGATTTCGGCGGCGGCGCGTACGTTCTCGCTTTTAGCGTAAGGACTGCGGACTGCCGGACTTCGGTTCGGCGCACGAAGGTTAGTCTCGCGGGGCGTGCGAAGTCAACGAAATTTACGGACGACACGCGCGCGTCCGACGAAGTTAATGTCAACTGAAACACGGCGGCGCGCGCGTGCGAGCACTCAACGCTTCGACTGGCGCTCGGCGGTGAGACGGCGGTAAGCCTCGTCGCGCGTGAGTTTGAGTTCGCGCGCGGCGCGTTTGAGCGCGGAGCGCGGGTCGAGTCCTTCGGCTTCGAGCGCGGCGACTCGTTCGGCGACGCTCGCCGCAGTCTCCGCTTTATCAGCACCGCCTTCAACCTCGTCGCGGTCAATTAAGAGAACCATCTCGCCGCGCGCCGCTTGCTCGGCGGAGAAGCGCGCGGCGAGTTCGCTCAAACGACCGCGCGCGAACTCCTCGTGCAGCTTCGTCAACTCGCGCGCCACGACGGCCTCGCGCTCGCCTAAGATAGCGCGGGCGTCCGCGAGAGCGTGCGCGATGCGGTGCGGCGCTTCGTAGAAGACGAGCGTCGCGCGAAGCGCGCGCAGGGCGGCGAGTTTCCGGCGTCGCGCGTGAGAGCGCGGCGGGAGAAAGCCTCCGAAGTAGAACTCGTCGGTCGGAAGCCCGGAGGCGGTGAGCGCCGCGAGGACGGCGGAAGGGCCGGGCACGGGGACTACGCGTGCGCCGCGCTCGATGCAGGCGCGCACGAGCCGGAAGCCGGGGTCGCTTATGCCGGGCGTCCCGGCGTCGGAGACGACGGCGACGCTCGCGCCCGCGTCGAGCGCGTCGGCGAGCGTGTCGGCGCGCTCGCGCTCGTTGTGCTCGTGGTAGCTGACGGTGCGCGCCTTTATCCCGAAGTGTTCAAGCATCGGGCGCGTCCGCCGCGTGTCCTCGCACGCCACGAGGTCGGCCTCCGAGAGCACGCGCAACGCGCGCCGCGTGATGTCTTCGAGGTTGCCGACGGGCGTTGCCACCAAGTAGAGCGTTCCCTTCGTCTGCGACATGCGAGGGATTGTAAACGATGAAGGATGAACGCGGAACGACGAACCGTTGCAGTAGCCCGACCGTGAGGGAGGGCGTTTGTGGCAGTAGCCCGACCGTAAGGGAGGGCGTAGGAGTAGAAGGCAAAAGGCAAGAGGCAAAAATAAGAAGGAGGATGAGAGACACCGTGGCTTTCATCCTCCTTTTGCCTCTTGCCTTTTTGGACGCCCTCCCTGACGGTCGGGCTACTGCCTCGCTCAAAGAAAACGGCGTGACTCACGAGCCACGCCGTTCGTCGCCGCATAAGCTTGTGCAGGCCAGCGGCTTTTGAGTTGGAATCGGTTTAGAGCGGCCAGTCGTCGTCATCGCTGCGACGGTCGTCGCGTCGGTCGCGTCGGTCGCGTCGGTCGTCGCGGCGGTCGTCTCTGCCGTAACCGCCGTTGTTGCCGCCCCAGCCGCCCCAGCCGCCGCTGTTGAAGCGCAGGCCGTAGATGTCGGCGATGGTGCGCAGGTCGTTACGAATCTGATACCAGTCGTTCTCGGTGCGTGAGTCTGTGCGGATGCGGCTGAGCATACGGTCGAGGTGCGCGGCCTCGTCGAGCAGTTGGCGCGCTTGCGATTCGCTGCGGTAGAGGTCGTTGCTGTCGCCCGCGACCGAGCGGAAGCGGTTGGCGGTGTCGCGGAAGCTGCGCGCGTCGTCGTTGATATGGTCTTCGCGGCGCGAGCCGTTATAGCGGCTGTTGTCGAGCAAGCGGTCAATGTCGCGCTGCAAATCTTTGCTTCGGTCGCTGATGCGGCGAGCGGTGTCGCGGAGCTGGCGGCGTTCGTAGTCGTTGATGCGACCGTTGCGGCGACCGTAGCGTCCGTCGTCGCGGTTGCGCCGGTAGTCGCGGTCGCGCTCCTGCTCGGCGCGGTCGCGTATGCGATCCCAGATAGAGCCTTGCGCGTTGGCGGCGACGGGCAGGAAGAGGGCCGTGAGCGCGACCGCGGCGAAGGTCAGAACGGTGAAACGTCGGTTGGTCATTGCTTGTCTCCTTCGGATTTCGGGGGCTGAAGCCGCGGGGAAAACTGGCGTCGCCTTTGTTCTCTCTGCCTCCTCGGGCCGGGAAACGTGGCTCGCGGCAATCATTCCGTTTTTGACTGAAGGGCAAGCTTTGTGCCGTTGGCGCGCGAGAGTCTAAACGACTGGGAAAAGTGACGGAAAAGGCCCGACGCGCGGAAAAATCACGTCGGGCGGCGTCGCGTTTCACGACAGAACGCGCCGACCCAAAACGTGCACGCCGCGCCGCAAATCGTCTGAGGCATTCGGAATACTTTTCGTTTGGTCGTGGCTGAGACGGAGTTAACCACGGAGGCACAGAGAACACGGAGGATGCACAGAGAAGAATGAAGAACTTGGAATTTCAGATTTGAGATTTGAAATTCTCTGTGCCCCCTCCGTGTTCTCTGTGCCTCTGTGGTTAACTTTTTTTTGAGAAGGAAGCGCCCGACGTTAAATCAAGAGCCTGTTGAGGTGTGTGCGGACGCGCGCTTCGACGAGTTCGGTACGCGCGCCCGTCTTTTCGACGACGAACCAGCGCGGCTCGTCTTCAAAAGGCATGAGCAGAAGTTCCTCGCCCGACTTTCGGTCGCCGAAGTGTCCGACGAGGGCCGAGGCCAGTCCGCCGCCGCGCACGATGCCGTCGCGCGGGCCGCGCGGCCAGCCCGCCTCTATCGTTAAGGCGCGCAGGCCGCGCGTGAGCGTCAGGCGCGGCCCGGTCATCGTTGAGTGGCCGACGCGGAAGCGGTGCGCGTCGGTTCGCGCGAGCGCGAGCGCAGCGCCCGCGCGGTTCATCTCGCCCGCGGCGGCTGTGAACGCGCCGAGCAGCCACTCGACGCCGCGCGCGCGCAGAGTGTCGTTGGCGGCCTTCAGGCTCAGGTAGTCAACCACGTCGCCGCGCCCCTGCGCGCTCGCGCGCTCGCGCGCCTCCGCAACCTTTCGCTCGTAGTCTTCCTCGAAGCTGTTCAAGACTTCCGCGCCTCTCGCTTTTCTAAACTCCCCGGCGGCGAGTTCGCGCCCCGGCGCGCGCCGATGTTATCATGCTCGCTCAAAAGTCAGTTAACAAACCCGACACCCGAACCTGTTCTCGAAGGCTTCTAGCGAACGTATGAAACAGCCGCTCAAACTCCGCCGCACGAATGTGAACACGACCGTCGTCTTCATCGCCACGCTCCTCTTAATCTTGCAGCCGTTCGCGGCTGACGCGCAACGTCGGCGAGCCGCGCGGACGGATGCGACGAGCGCGACGAACACGCAGGCGCGCGCGTCGTCTTCCGAGGCGCAAACGTCGCGCGTCGCTGAGCGGCCACGGCTCGTGCTCTTCATCGTGGTTGACCAGTTTCGCTACGATTTCCTCGAACGCTTCGGCGACCTCTTCGCCTCAAACGGCCTGCGACGCCTCTTGCGCGACGGCGCGTCTTGGACGGACGCAAACTACGACCACGTCCCGACCGAGACCGCGCCCGGCCACGCGACGTTGCTCACGGGCGCTTGGCCCTCCGAGACCGGCATCATCTCGAACGACTGGTTCGACCGCGCGAGCAACAAGCGCATCAACAACGTGCAGGACGACTCCGTCCGGCGGCTCGGCGGCGCAGACCCCGACGCCGTTTCGAGTCCTCGAAACCTTCTCTGCTCGACGCTCGGCGACGAGTTGAAGCTTGCGACGAATCGTCGCTCGAAGGTCGTCGGCGTCTCCGTCAAGAACCGCGCGGCGATTCTCCCCGCGGGCCGCATGGCCGACGCCGCCTTCTGGTACAGCACGCAGACGGGGCAGTTCGTCTCCTCCTCTTACTACTTCGACCGGCTGCCCGCGTGGGTCGAGAGCTTCAACGCGGCGCGGCCCGCCGACAAGTTCTTCGGCGCGCGTTGGGAACGACTCGCGCGCGTCGCCGCCTCGGAGTATGAGCGGCGCGCGGGGCGCGACGACGCGCCTTGGGAGAAGGGCGACGGGAAGACTCCTTACGTCTTCCCATACATAATCAACGGCGGACTCCAAACGCCCGGCCCGGCCTTCTACGACGCGCTCGACTACTCGCCCTTCTCGAACGAACTCCTGCTCTCGTTCGCCGAAAGCGCGCTCACGAACGAACACCTCGGCGAAGACGCGGACACGGATGTTTTAACCGTGAGCTTCTCGGCAAACGACATCGTGGGCCACCGCTACGGCCCTTACAGTCAAGAGGTCATGGACATGACGCTGCGCGTTGATGAGCAGATCGGACGCCTGCTCGACTTCGTTGACGCGCGCGTCGGACTCAGAAACACGGTCGTCGTCTTCACGGCGGATCACGGCGTCGCGCCCGTGCCCGAACACGCGGCGCAAGTTAACTTGCCCGGCGGTCGCGTCCGTGTCTCCGACGTTCTCGCAGCCGTGCGAAACCGCGTCCGCGCGCGCTTCAGTAAATCTAACGACAAGGACACGACCAGCGACTACGTCCAGACCTTCTCAAACGGCGAGATTTATTTCAACTGGTTCGCGCTCGAACGCGACGGGATAAATCGTGAAGAGATGGAACGCATCGCGGGCGAGGCCGCGTTGACAGTGCCGGGCATCTCGCGCTTCTTCACGCGGACGCAACTCGTCAACGGTGCGATCTCGCCTTCGGACGCCGTAGCGCGACGCGTGCTTCACGGCTACAACGCCGCGCGGAGCGGCGACGTCGTGGTCATACAGGAGGCTTTCAAATACCTCTTCGACGGCTTCATCGTCGCCACGCACGGCGTTCCTTATTCTTACGACACGCACGTCCCCGTCGTCATCATGGGCGGCGGCGTCCGCGCCGGACGCTACACGAATCCGGCGACGCCCGCCGACATCGCGCCGACGCTCGCGCGCATACTCAACGTGCAGCCGCCGAGCAACGCCGTGGGCCGCGTGCTCTCGGAGGCGATGCGATAGAAACATCTGTAGGGGCAGGGCTTGTCCTGCTTCACTGTGGGGGCAGGGCTTGTCCCTGCCCGCTTCACCAAGATTTTGAAGACGGGCAGGGACAAGCCCTGCCCCTACAATCCAAACGGGAAGCTTCCTTTGACTTTAGAACGAGAAGTTATGAAACGAGTGATTTTTACTTTCGCGTTGTTAACATTCCTTTTATCCCTGCCGGGCGCGGCGTTCGCGCAGGGCAAGAAGGCGGGGCAGTCGAAGGCCGCGGGCGCGAGCAAGGCGAAGGCGGGCGCGGTGAAGACGAAGGCATCGGCGACCGCGGCTGCTCCGGCGGATGAGGCGGCGCTGAGGGCGGAGCTTGACGAGATCGTGAAGCTCCCGACCGGGGAGCGCGTGGCGCGTCTCGAAGAGTTCATCAAGAAGCGCACGGACGCGCAGACGGGCGCGTCGTCGCCTTCTCTGACGCGCGCGCGCGAACTTCTCGCGGGGGCGCACGCGGCGCAGGGCGACGAGAAGTTGCGCGGGGGCGACCGCGCGGGCGGAGTGGAGTTGTTCCGCGCGGTCGTCGCGGAAGCGCCCGCGGAGATGTCTGACAAGTTCTTCGCGGGAGTCGTCGCGCAGCTTCCGGCGAACCTGTACGTTTTGGGCGAGCGCGAGGCCGCTTTGGAGCTTGCGCGCGCGGTCGAGGAGCGCGCGGCGGGCAGCGCGGGGCGGCTTCTTATGGTCGCGTCGTTCTATCTCGGCGTCGAGCAGCCCGAAGCGGCGGCGCGCGTCGCGCAGGCCGCGCTCGCCTTGCAGCCCGACTTGGCGGCTGCGCATCAGGCGCTCGGCGCGTCGTACCGGTACGCCCTGCGTCTCGAAGACGCGGCCACGGAGTATGCGCGCGCGCTCGAACTCGACCCGAAGTCTTCGAGCGCGCGTCGAACGCTCGCCGAGCTACGGCGCGCCACGGGAAAACCCGAAGAGGCTTTGAAACTCTACCGCGAGCAGTTGGAAGCAGACCCGCAGGACGCGAACGCGCGCACGGGCGTCGTGCTCGCGCTCTTCGACGCAGGACGCCGCGTGGAGGCCGAGCGCGAGTTACAGTCGGCGCTGACGGGCGAGGCGCGCGACCTTCCGCTTCTGGTCGGCGCGTCCTACTGGCACGCGGCGCACAATGAGGGCGCGCGCGCGCTTGAGTTGGCCGAAAAGGCGGTCGCGCTCGAACCGCGCTTCGGTTGGGCTTGGGCGCGCATCGCCGAGGGGCGCGCTCTGCTCGCGCTCAAGCGCCCGCTCGAAGCCGAACGCGCATTGCGCGCCGCGCGCCATTTCGGAAACTTCCCGACGCTCGACTACGAACTCGCAGCCGCGCTCGCCTCCGCCGGACTCTACGACGAGGCGGCGGAGACGCTGTCTCACTCGTTCACGGTGCGCGACGGGCAGATTGAAGCGCGACTCGCGGGTCGCGTCGAAGCGCGCGCCGCCGACTTCAACGAGTTGATTGCGCCCGAACGACGCGCGAGCCTTTCGCAGTTCGACGGCGCGTCGTCGCCCGTCGAGGCGAAGATGTTGAAGTCGCTGCTCGCGTTCTATCAGGCGACGCGTCCCGGAGCGTTTGACGAAAGGGCGGCGACGGAAGCGGCGCGCGAGTTTGGCGACGGCGCTGACGAGATGCGCGCCTACAGGAATCTCTACGCGGCGAGCCGTCTCGAACAGCGCGGCGCTGCGCACGCCGTAGTCTTCGAGCGCGCGGAGGCCGCAATCGCGGGCGTCGAAACGGCGCTCAACTTGGCGCACGCGCCCGTCGCGCTCTTCGCCGAGACGGACGAACTGCGCGAGCTTCGTCAACAAGTAATCGAGCAGGACGCGCCGCTCAACTTCCTAAACGTTCAGCGCGACGTGCTCTCGAAGGTCATGCGCGGGCGAATCGAGGAGCTTGCGGGTTGGGCCTTGTACAACCAAGGGCAGACGGCGGAGGCCGCCGTTCGACTTCGACGCGCGGTGAGCGTTCTGCCGGAAGACACGGCTTGGTGGCGCGCGGCTGAGTGGCGTCTGGGCGCGGCGCTCGAAGCGTCGGGAAGCGGAAGGGACGCGCTCGCGGCCTACGTCCGCAGCTACCGCGCGCAACCCGACCCCACGCGCCGCGCCGCAATCGAAGCGCTCTACAAGCGACTCAACAACGGCTCGCTCAAAGGACTCGACGAACTGCTCGAAGCGCCCGTCGTCGCCAACGCGCGCGCCGCCTCGCCGCCGCCCGATGCCGCGCAGCCCACGTCGGACGCCGCGCAGCCCTCAAGCGCCTTCACGATGCCCGCGAGCCGAAGGAACGCCGCGCCGAGCGTCGAAACCGCGCCGGAGACTTCAACAACGACGCCGACGACCGAAACAACCCCGTCGCCCACACCAACGCCCGCGCCGGAGACGAAGCCGGCAGCGACGCCGGCGCCGTCCGTCCTCCCGACCTCGACTCCAACGCCTGAACCCTCGCCGACTCCTTCGACAACTCCAACGCCCGAAGCAAGTCCAAAGCCAACGCCCGAAGCAACTCCGACGCCGACGCCTGAAGCAACGCCTGCGCCCACGCCGTCCGCAACGCCGGAAGCAACTCCGACGCCCGCGCCCGAACAGAAGCCGGAGCGGAGTCCGTCGGCGCAGGGCGGCGCGTGCGCTTTAACGGTCAGCGAGCCAACGCTGAACGTTCAGAGCAACGGCGGCTCGGCCTCCGTCACCATCACGCTCGAAAACTACGCCGCCGCCTCCCCGCCGCGCATCAACCCCTCGACGACGAAGTGGGCCGACATAATCATCTTCGCCGAGCCGCACGCCGCATCGGACGGCAACGCCTTCCGCTTCACAATCACCTCCGTCAGCCGCAACACCGGCGCATTCATCGTCAACTTCGCCACGCCCTGCGGCAAACAGGAAATCACCGTCAACGTGAAATAAAAAGGCAGTGACGAGTGACAAGTGACAAGTGACGAGCAAGAGTTGTTAACTCGTCACTCGTCACTCGTCACTCGTCACTGCCTTTGGCTTTACAGATGCGCCGCGAGGCGCGAGGCGAGGACGTGTTTGGGCTGCGCGCCGACGATGCGTTCGACGGCTTGGCCGTTCTTATAGACGAGGAGCGTCGGGATGCTCTGGACGTTGAGGCGCGAGGCCGTGCGCGGGTTCTCGTCAACGTTGAGTTTGGCGACGCGGTAACGCCCGCGCGCTTCGGCGGCCAACTCTTCGAGCGCGGGCGCGATCATCCTGCACGGCCCGCACCAAGCCGCCCAGAGGTCTAAGAGAACGGGACGGCTCGAAGAGGCTTCTATAACGTCGCGCTCGAACGTCGCGTCGGTCACAACTTGCGGCTTGCCGTCGTTCGCGTCCCGCGTCTTGCCGGCGTCCGCGCCCGGCGCGCTCGCCGCCGCCTCGCCGCCGCCAGCCCCAAGCCGCGCGCCGCACCTGCCGCAGACGGGCTGCTTGTCAAGAACCGTCACGCGCTCGTCAACGCGATTCTTCGCGCCGCACTTCGCACACTCCACAATCGTCATCGCCCGCGCCTCCTTTCAAACGCACGATTCGTCACGATGTTCACGTCGTTCGCGCCTCGACTTTTGCGCGAAGTGTGACACAAATCCGCGTCGAGTTTAAGGCGACGCTGGCGGCGCCCGGTGTTCGCCCGCGCGCACGGTTTCGTTGTAAGATGCGCGGCGGAAGTTTTCCCCCACACAAACCGGAATTAAAGGAAGCGCCAGAACCGAGATGCTTCAAACACGCGCGCGCGCCGTCGCCTTCTTAAATCGAAACTTCGCACTTTTAACCACACTCGCATTCTTCGCGCTCGCCGCCGCGCACGCCGGCGCGCAGGACGACACTCGCAACCGCGCGAGCGCCTCTCCTGCGCCCGAAATCGCCTACACGGTCTCGATGACGAAGCCGCACACACACATGCTCGAAGTGGAAGCGCGCCTGCGCTACACGGCGGGCGCGCCCGCGAGCGTTGACCTGCGCATGCCCGTCTGGACGCCCGGCTCTTACCTCGTGCGCGAGTTCGAGCGGCACGTTCAGGACTTCGCGCCCACCGACGGCGCGGGCCGCGCTCTTCAGTGGCAAAAGGTCAACAAGAACACTTGGCGCGTCGAGACGTCGGGCGCGCGCGAGCTTCGCGTGCGTTACAGCGTCTATGCGAACGAGTTGAGCGTCCGCACCAACGAGTTGAACGACCGTCACGCCTTCTGGAACAACGCCGCGCTCCTCCTTTACCCGGAGGGACACTTGGGCGCGGCGTCCACCCTGCGCGTCGAGCCTTTCAAGGACTGGAAGATTGCCACCGGCCTTCCCGCCGCCGCGGGCGAGCGCAACACCTTCCGCGCCGAAAACTTCGACGTGCTCTACGATTCGCCGCTTCTAGTCAGCAACTTCAAAACGCTTGAGTTCGACGTTAAAGGCGTTCCCCACCGAATCGTCATAGACGGCGAGGGCAACTACGACCCTGAGCGCATGCGCCGCGACGTTAAAAAAATCGTCGAGTCGGAAGCCGAGATGATGCGCGAGATTCCTTACCACGACTACACTTTTCTGCTTCTTCTGGGCGCGTCGGGCGGCGGCGGTCTTGAACACTTGAACTCGACCTTGCTCACCCACCGTCGCTTCGGCTTCTCCACGGACGCCGACTGGCGCAGTTTCCACACGCTCGTCGCGCACGAGTTCTTCCACGTCTGGAACGTCAAGCGCATCCGCCCCGACGCGCTCGGCCCCTTCGACTACACAGCCGAAAACTACACGCGCCTGCTCTGGGTCGCCGAAGGCATCACGAGCTACTACGAGAACATACACCTCCGCCGCGCCGGACTCATGACCGACAAGCAGTACACCGACACGATTGCGCGCGACATACAGAGCATGCAGAACACGCCGGGCCGGCTCGAACAGAGCGCCGAGGAGTCGAGTTTCGACGCGTGGATAAAGCAGTATCGCCCGGACGAGAATACAATTAACTCGACGATCTCCTACTACGACAAGGGCGCGCTCGTCGGCCTCCTCCTCGACCTCGAAATACGCAAACGCTCCGCGGGCGCTCGCTCGCTCGACGACGTGATGCGCGCTCTCTACACCGACTACTTCAAGAAGGGCAGAAACTACACGCCCGAAGATTTCCAGCGCGAAGCCGAACGCGCGGCGGGCGCGAGTCTCGACGATTTCTTCCGGCGCTTCGTCCACGGACGCGAGGAGTTGGACTACAACGCCGCGCTCGACGCCGTGGGCCTTCGCCTCGACACGACGAGCATGACGGAGACGGGCCGCCCCGCCTCCGAAGAAGCCTACTTCGGCGCGACGCTCGACCAGACGGGCGACCGCCTCACGGTTAGAAACGTCCCCGCGGGCACGCCCGCCTACGAGCAAGGCATCAACGCGGGCGACCAGATCGTAGCCGTTGACGGCTACCGCGCCACGCGCGATTTCTTGAACGCGCGCATCGCCGACAAAAAGCCCGGCGACACCGTCACCATCACCGTCTTTCGCGCCGACGAACTTCGCGCCTTCCCCGTCAAACTCGGCGCGCGCTCAAACGCCGCGTACCGCATCGTCCCCGTGCGCCAGCCAACCGAACAGCAGCGGCGCAACTACCAAGCTTGGCTCGCCGCGCCTTTTCCAAAAGGGAGTTAATCGGAAGCGATGAGTGATGAGGGATGAATGATGAGAAGGACGCTGCCTTTAATTCATCATTCATCACTCATCACTCATCATTTGCCTTTCGCATGAGCAACTGAGGTGACTTTAGAATTCGAAGGCAAGGTCGCCGTGCTGACGGGCGCGGCTTCCGGCATCGGGCGCGCGTGCGCGTTGGAGTTCGCGCGGGGCGGGGCCGACGTCGTGGTCGTTGACTCGGCGGGCGAGGCCGCGCTCGCGCAGGTCGAGAATTTGTTGAGGGCGTCGGGCGGGCGCGTGTTATCTTTCCGCGCGGACGTTGCGGAGCACGCGCGCGCGCGTCAAATTGTAGAGGAAGCGGTCGCGCGTCTGGGCCGCGTTGACATACTCGTGAACGCCGCCGGGACGACCGCCGACGCGCCGCTGTGGGAGATGTCGGAAGATCAGTGGCAACGCGTTCTGGACGTGAACCTCAAGGGCGCGTTCAGCTACACGCAGGCGGCGGCGCGCTTCTTCCGCGAGCGGCGCGCGGGCAAAATCGTCAACGTCGCTTCGATTGAGGCGATGCGCGGTCGGTTCGGACTTGCGAACTACGCCGCGTCCAAAGCCGGACTCATCGCCTTGACGCGTTCGACCGCAGCGGAACTCGGACGCTCGAACGTGAACGTCAACGCCGTCGCTCCCGGCTTCATACGCACGCCTTTGATAGAGCGCCTGTCGGACGCCGTGAAGGAGGCGGCGGTGCGTGAATCCTCCCTCGGACGCATGGGCGAGCCTGAAGACGTTGCGAGCGTCGTCGCGTTCCTCTGCACGGAGCGCGCGCGACACATGACGGGCGCGGTCGTTCGCGTTGACGGCGGGCAACTCGCCTGAGACATATAGAAGTGATGAATGATGAGTGATGAATGATGAATTAAAAGCAGCGTCCTTGTCTTCATTCATCATTCCGCATTCCGCATTCATCATTAGATAACATGGTTTCCGTCGCAGACACTGACTCTTCGGGCGCGTTCGGTCGCGGGCGTCTGCTTCGCGTGCTCGGCGTCGTGTTCGGGATGGCCGTGACGATTGGCATCACAATCGGCATGGGCATCCTTCGCACGCCGGGCGATGTGGCGGCGCGTCTGCCGAGCGCGTGGGCCTTCCTCGGCGTGTGGCTTCTGGGCGGGGTCTATGCGCTGCTCGGCACGTTTCAGGTCGCGGAGTTGGGGACGATGATTCCGCGCTCCGGCGGCTTCTACGTCTTCACGCGTCGCGCTTTGGGAGAGTATCCCGGCTTCGTCGTCGGCTGGAGCGACTGGCTCTCGACGTGCGGGACGATTGCGGCGGTCGCGCTCGTCATAGGCGAGTACGCCGAAACGCTCCTGCCCGCGCTCGCCGGGCGCGGACTCGCGGTCGCCTCCGGCGTCACAATCGCTTTCGCAATCCTTCAATGGCGCGGCGTGCGTTGGGGGAGTCGTTCGCAGGAGTTGACGAGTCTGCTGAAGACTCTCGGCTTCGGCGCGCTCATCGCGGCGTGCTTCGCGTTCGGCGGCGCGCGCTCGAACGTCGCGCCGCCCGCGATGCCCGAAGGTCTTACGCTTCTCGCCGCGCTCGTACTGGCTTTGCAGGGCGTCATATACACGTACGACGGTTGGTACAGCACGGTCTATTTCGGCGAGGAGGTGCGCGATACGGCGCGAAGTCTTCCGCGCGCGATGTTCGGAAGCGTGCTTCTCGTCATCGCGATCTATCTGCTGTTCAACCTCGCGCTCGTCTATGTGCTCGGCGTCGGCGGGATAGCCGGACGGGAACTCGCAATCGGCTCGGCTGCGGCGAAGATTTTCGGAGAACTTGGCGGGACGATAATCGGCTGGGTCGCCGTCGTCTCGCTGCTCGCCTCCGTTAACGGAAACACGTTGACTGCGCCGCGCATCATCTACGCGATGAGCCGCGACCGGCTCTGTTTCGGAGGCGCCGCGGTTGTCAACCGAGGCGGCACGCCCACGGTCTCGCTCGCCGTGAGCACCGTGGCCGCCGTCTCGATGATTGTCTTCAGCGGCTCGCTCAAGAGGGTTCTGGCCGCGCTCGCCTTCTTCTTCGTGACGAACTACACGGCGGCCTTCATCTCCGTCTTTGTGCTCCGGCGGCGCTACCCGGAAACGCCGCGGCCCTACCGCGCTTGGGGCTATCCCGCGACGACCGCGCTCGCGCTCGCCGTCTCCATAGCCTTCCTCGCGGGCGCGGTCGTAAGCGACACGGAGAACAGCCTCCTCGCGCTCAAACTGCTCGCCGCGAGCGTCCCCGTCTTCCTGCTGCTCAAACTCTGGCAGCGCGCGACCGCGAGGGGAAGTGATGAGTGATGAATGATGAGTGATGAATGCGGAATGCGGAATGCGGAATATGAATGAAAGGCAGCTTGCTTGTCTTCATTCATCACTCATCACTCCGCATTCATCACTTCCGCTTCGTCCGTGTTAATTTATCGTCGGGGCTAAACTCATGGCCGAGGAGTTTTACCAGCACATACGTTTCCGCGTCGAAGAACGCGTCGCGCGCGTGACGTTCGCGCGTCCGCCTCTGAACATCTTCACGATTGCGTTGATGCGCGAGGTTGACGCCGCGCTTACGAGTTGCATGATGATGCACGACGTTGTGGCCGTGGTCTTCGACGCGACGGAAGGGTCGCGCGCCTTCAGCGCGGGCGTATCGGTCGAGGAGCACCAGCCGGAGACGGTCTATCAGATGCTCGAATCGTTCCACAACGTCTTCCGAACGCTTGAGCAGTTGGCGAAGCCTACAATCGCCGTCGTGGAGGGCGCGGCCTTGGGCGGCGGCTGCGAACTCGTCGCCGGGTGCGACATCGTCGTCGCCTCGACGCGCTCGAAGTTCGGCCAGCCGGAAATCAAACTCGGAGTCTTCCCGCCCGTCGCGGCGGTGCTTTTGCCGCGCGTGATGGGCGAGCGTCGCGCGCGCGAGCTTCTGCTGACGGGCGAGATATTCGACGCGCGCGAGGCTTTGCGGACAGGACTCGTCACGCACGTCGTCGAGGCCGAACGCTTGGAAGCGAAGCTGCAAGAGATTCTCGCGCGCCTGCGCGAACTGAGCGCGCCCGCGCTTGAGATGACGCGGCAGGCTCTGGATTTGGCGCGCGGACGCCCCTTCCTCGAAGCCTTGGAACGCGTCGAAGACCTCTACTTGAACGATTTGATGAAGACCGAGGACGCGCAAGAGGGCGTCCGCGCCTTCATGGAGAAGCGCAAGCCCGGCTGGCGCAACAGGTGAGGCGAACCCCTGTCTGGGCGCAGCAGCCGCGTCGGGCGCAAAAGTGCGTGATGACGGTTTTCCTGCATCGCCGCTAAGCGTTGACGCGAAGCCAATCTAAATATACTCTTGCCCCGTCGTGCCCTAGACTCTGCTGACCTTACAAGCGCATTTGACCGTAGAGCAGTTATGAGAACCCGCAGCTTCCGCACGTTCCTTCGACGCCGCAGCCTCGTTTCCTTAGTCATCCTTCTGCTTTCCGCGCTCACCCTCGCATACGGGATAGCGTCGGGCATTGCGCAGGAGTCCGAGAAGAAGGAGCGCGAGATAGAGACCAGAATACCCGCGCACCTACCAATCAAGTTGAAGTTCAGGAACGTCGAGAAGGTGAAGGACTTAAAGAACGAAGATTGGATTGGCGACTTGGAAGTGGAAGTCACAAACACCGGGACGAAGCCTATCTACTACCTCTACATAGAGCTGTTAGTGCCGGAGGTTGTAAAAGACGATAAGGCTGTAACAAAAACTGTAGGTTTCCCTCTCCGGTACGGCAGGATTCAGTTGGTTGATTTTGCCGAGCCGATACGATCCGATGACGTGCCGCTACTGCCCGGAGAGAGCGCCGTTATTAAAGTCAAAACCACCCAAGCAACCCCGTGGAAATCGCTCCGAGCAAAAGGCAGATACGTCAATCCTAAGAAGCTTCAATTCTGGTTCGAGCTACTGAATTATGGCGACGGCACGGGATTCAGGTCGCCAGAAGGTCTTCGCGTGCCGAAAGAGCAAAGAGCAGAGTTCTAGCGGCCTCTGTCTGAAAGGACGGCGGCATAATGTTACCCCGCCGCGTCCTGACTTGCTGGCCGTACAAGCACATTTTGATGAGGGAGACCTTATGAGAATCCGCAGCTTCCGCACGTTCTTTCAACACCGCAATCTCGCTCAGCTAGCGGTTACACTTGTAACTTCTCTTATCGTCGTTTACGGGTTCGCTTCAGGCGTCGCAAAATCCCTACAGGATGGCGCAACTTCTGGCACTGAGGAGAGGTCTTTCGAGAACGCCGTGCCGGAGCATGCGCCGATAAAGGTGAAGCTTAAAAGCGAGAAGTCGTTCAAGGACATAAAAAATAAGGGCTGGGCGCGCGATTTGGAAATCGAAGTTAAGAACACGGGCAGTAAACCAATCCACTACTTGTACGTGATTGTCTTATTGCCCGACTTCTTACTTGAAGACGGCGTTCCGTTGAGTTTCCGAATGAAATACGGCAGGAACTGGTTGGCCGATTCAAGTATTCCAATAAACCCCGATGAACTGCCGATACAGCCGGGCGAGAGCGTTACGCTGAAGATACCTGAGAAAAAGTGGAAGGCATACGAAGCGCTCCGGGAGAAGAAGAAAAAGGCCGACCCAAAGCGCGTTAGGTTCGAGATGCAACTCATAGATTTCGGCGACGGCACGGCCTTGGAATCAACCAAAGGCATACCGCTGACTTATAAAAAGTCTTCACTGGAGAAATCCCCTCCGAGGGAAGGGGCTGGAGCGTGCCAGCCACCACTCGCGGTACAAAGGAGTAATTCGTCTGCCAAGTTCTCTAAAGCGCTCTTCGCTCCAGAACCCGCAAGCCTGTTGCGGGTAAATTTTTATCAACATGATAACGCCCCGGCCACGCTGGCAGCCCTATCGGCATCCCTGCGAAGTTGTAATTGTCAGAACATCCCTAATTGCTTTTACGGAAAACTTGATTGTGCGTGGGGATGCCCTTGCGATAATCAGTGCGACTTTACCACCCACGTTTCTACGGGTAATTGTAGCGACCCAGAAGGAAAATGTAGGCAAGTTGAATTAACACACGAGACTTGCGATACCGCATTCAACGGCGCGCAAACTTGCTCATACGACAAATCGCTCGGCCTATGCGGCAGCGGAGACCCACCAACGCCGACGCCCACACCCACGCCGACGCCAACGCCCGCGCCCACGCCAGCCCCGTGCCCTGAACCCGCGCCCGCCGACTGCTGCGTCCCGACCTTCCTAGCCGCCGTCCCCGGCTCGCCGCCTCCGCCCTGCCGTTGGGACTGCAAAAACTGGTGTCCACCCAGCACGCCGCTCATCGGCGGGTGCTTCACACCGAAGACCGACGGAAGCTGCAATCCCGGCTACCAGTACGACGCAAGCCTCTACGGCGGCGTCTGCTGTCCGCAACAAACAGCCAACTGCGGCGAGGGCTGTCAGGGCGGCGTGCCCGAAGACCGCGACGGCAACACCATCGGCCAACAGAGCGACGGCGGCCTCTGCTCCTGCGCCTCTCCCATCCTGATTGACGTTGCGGGCGACGGCTTCCGCTTGACCGACTTCGCCGGAGGCGTCACCTTCGACCTCGACGCCAACGGCCAAAAAGGAAAGCTGAGTTGGACTGCCGCAGGCTCTGATGATGCTTGGCTCGCCTTAGACCGCAACGGCAACGGCACGATAGACGACGGGCGCGAACTCTTCGGCAACAACACGCCGCAGAGTGCGCCCCCCGCGGGCCAACAGCGAAACGGCTTTCTCGCGCTCGCCGAGTTTGACAAGCCCGCCAAGGGCGGCAACTCGGACGGCGTGATTGACAGCCGCGACGCGGTCTTCACGTCGCTGCGTCTGTGGCGGGACGCGAACCACGACGGGGTGTCGCAGCCCTCGGAACTTCATACGCTTCAGTCGCTCGGCATCGTGCGGCTTCATCTCGACTACAAGGAATCGAAGCGGACGGACGAGTTCGGCAACCGGTTTCGCTTCCGCGCGAAGGTTGACGACGCGAAAGGAGCAAAGGTTAATCGCTGGGCTTGGGACGTGTTCCTACGCAACGCACCTTGAAGGCGATTGGGAACGCTCCAACCGAACAGGGCCGCGCGCCGCTCGTCAGCGCTCGCGCGGCCTTTGCGCGTTTGCCCTCTCGTTGACATACACGCTCGCCGCTTCCTATCATCGTCGTTCAAATCGAATTACACGCCCGGCCAAGTCTTCGACAAAAGCGCGACGTGCGCGGCGCGCGGCTGATGAAGGCGGGCGTTAAGTGTGAACGAATTGCGCGGACTGAAATTAAAGATGACGGCGGCGCTTCTCTCGGTCGCGTGTCTCGTCGCGGGCTGCCGGCAGATGAAGGAGTCGGCGGGGTTGTCGGTCGCGCCGAAGTCGCTGCGCGATGTTCCCGCCGAGCGTCTCGCGTTTCGCTTCGAGGCGGACGCGAGCGAGGAGAGTCTGCCTGAAAGTCTGCGAAAGGACGAGACCGACGAGCCGCTCGCCGCAATCAAGCAGGCGTTTGAGACGCAGCGCACGGGCGACGCGCTCATACGGACGGTCGTTGACCCAAAGGGCCAGCGCGCGCTCGCGCTCTACGGCACGAGCGAGACGGGCGGCGGCGGCACTGACTTTCGCATTGACCTCTATTCGGTCGAAGGGCAGTTCGTGAGAAACGTTCTGCCGTCGGACTTGACGGGCGTCTTCCCTTCCGAAGTTGCTTGGTCGCCCGACGGCCAACGCATCCTCTTCATAGGCATACGCAACCCCGCTTTGAGCGCAAGCCCGACCCCGACGCCCGACAACAACGCGCCCGTCCCGCCCGACCTCAAGGCCGCGCCGCCGCCCGACGTGACGCCTCTGCCGACGCCCACAATCGCGCCGCTCATCCCTTCCGTGCAGACCTTTAAGACCGAGCAGGTTTACATGGGCGACCGCGACGGCTTCAACCTCCGCCCGCTCACCACGCGCGAAGGTCTCATATACTTCCAACTCGCTTGGTCGCCCGACGGCCAACAGTTTGCCGCGCTCGCTTGCAAGGAGGACGAGTGGGAGGCGCGTCGCGGACAGGGATTGCTGCCGGCGGGACGCCCGCGCATCGTCACGCTCGACGGCGAGGAGCGACTTTTAGACGACCGCGCGACCCCGGTCGCGCCCGTCTGGTCGCCCGACGCCTCGAAGCTCGCAACCGCGTTCGACTACGACGTGGCGGTCTACGACGCCGGAGGCTCGCAACCCTCCGGCGGCGGCCTGCCTTTGCGCGAGCAGCTACGCGCGGCTTCGGTCGAGTACGACGCGCGCGTCTTCAAGAAGGGCGAGCCGCAAGCAGCCGCGCAAGGCGCGCGGAAGTCGAACGCACAGACGCCGGCGCAAACGCCCGCGCCGACTTCGGGCGAACCCGTTCTCATCTCTCTGAATCCCTTCGTGCGCCTCGAATGGACGGAGCCGGAAACAATCTACGCGCAGACTGCCTTCGTCCACTTCTACCGCAACGAACTCCTCCCGACCTACAAGTACACGCGCTGGCATCGAATACACATCTACCCGCAAGCCGCTGTCCTAACGCAGTGAATCGTGAATCGTAAATCGTGAATAGCCGAAAACAGTTTTTATCTATTCACGATTTACGATTCACGATTCACGGCTTTTTACGATTCACGATTTCGAGATAAGGAGCGCATCCACGAATGACTTACAACAGCGTCGCGGAAATCTTCGATGACATTGACCGCACGCGCGAGACTCTCTCTCTCGCCGTCGCCGGCTTGAGCGCCGGGCAACAAGGCTTCCGCCCCTCGCCCGAACGTTGGTCTGTCGCCGGCATCGTCGAGCACCTCGCAATCGTCGAAGGCCGAGTCGTCAAGCTCGTCTCGACGCTTCTCGACAAGGCCGAACAAGACGGCCACACGCGCGACGCCGACGCGCCCTTCGCGCCCGTCTCAATCGAGGAGCAGGTAGAACTGACGCGCGAACAGAAAGTCGCCGCGCCCGAACAGATGCTGCCCGCGGGCGCGTCGCTCGCAGATTCTCTCGACTCGCTCCGCTCCACGCGCGCCGCGCTCCACGCCCTTCGCCCGCGCGTCGAACGCGTTGACGGCGCGCGCCTGCGCTTCCCGCACCCGGCTTGGGGCGCAATCAACCTCTACCAATGGCTCGCCTTCCTCGGCGCTCACGACGAGCGCCACCTCGCGCAAATCAACGCGCTCAAGGAAACGATGGGTGCGGCGAACTGAACGCCTATCTTGAAACACGATTACCATCAACTTTAAGTTCGGCCTTCGTTTCGACGCGCCCGACGCGCGCACGCTTGCCGTCGCTCCGGTGCGAACCTTATAATCGCCCGCAACGTCTCGTTAAGCTTATGCCCTCGTAGCTCAACGGTTAGAGCAGCGGACTCATAATCCGTTGGTTCCCCGTTCAAATCGGGGCGAGGGCATTCTCTTCAGCGTCGGTATCACGCTCATGTCAAAATACAGCCAGCGCCGGAAAGCAGAAGTGTTAGGCATGCCCTTAGGAACGGCGTGTTGCAAGTTGCGACGAATGGTTATGTTCGACTTGCTGCAACGTCATGGTGAAAACGTGTGCTTCAAGTGTGAAGAGGTGATCCAAAGCTTCGATGAGTTAACGATAGAACATAAAGAAGCTTGGTTGGCTTCAGGCGCGGCGTTCTTTTGGGATATGAATAATATTGCCTTCGCGCATTCTAAATGTAACCTGCGCTCCGGCTGGGTTAGGCGAAAAATCATAGACGGGAAACTTTGGTGCTCGTCCTGTAAGCAATTCTTGCCGCTACTCTCTTTTCATAAAGACCGCCACCAGAGAACGGGCTACGCCCTTCTTTGCAAGAGTTGTAACAACGCTAGGCGAAAAAAAGTGAACGCTCAGGGGGATTGTTATCACTGCGGAGCTAAACGCGGCACTCGACCATTCCGCGACAGTCATAATATTTGCTTCGAGTGTCATAAATCCCGGATGAGCGAAAGACGGTCTGGGAAGACTAATGGGTAAAGATTCAATCGGCATCGGCATCATCGGCACGGGGTTCGCGCGCACGACGCAGCTTCCCGGTTGGCGCGCGTGCGAGGGCGCGCGCTTGGTGGCCGTTGCGAGCGGTCGGAGGGAGAACGCCGAACGGGCGGCGCGCGAGTTCGATATTCCAGTGGTCGCCGAAGACTGGCGCGAAGTTGTGGCGCGCGCGGACGTTCAACTCGTGAGCATCGTCACGCCGCCCGCGACGCACGCCGAGATGACTCTGGCCGCGCTCGACGCGGGCAAGGCCGTCCTGTGCGAAAAGCCTCTGGCGATGAACGCCTCGGAGACCGCAGCGATGCGCCGTCGCGCGCGCGAGGCGGGACTGCTCGCGCTCGTTGACCACGAGCTGCGGTTCATCCCCGCGCGACTGCGTATGCGCGAGTTGATAAACGGCGGCGAGATAGGTCGCGTCCGACACGCGAAGTTTCTCTTCCGGTCGGATTCGCGCGCGAGCGCCGAAAGGGCTTGGAACTGGTGGTCTGACGAGCGCGCGGGCGGCGGCGCTCTCGGCGCAATCGGCTCACACGCCGTTGACGCGCTCGAATGGCTTTTATGCGCTTCGGTCGCGCACGTCTCAGCAACTCTCACGACGCACGTGCGCGAGCGCGTGGACGCCGCGACGGGCGAACGCAAGCCCGTGACGACCGACGACGAGTCGAACTTGCTCCTGCACTTCAGCGACGGCGACGCGACCGAAGGCGCGACGGGCGTTGTCTCGCTCTCGATGGTCGAAGCCGGAGGGCCGGAACACCGAATAGAGGTCTTCGGGTCGGAGGGCGCGCTGATGGTTGACGGCGCGGGCACGCTCTTTCAAGCGGGCGTCGGCGCGGGCGACTGGCGAAAGGTCGGCACAGACTCCGCGCCGCTCGCCACGGGGATGCGCGATAACGAATGGTCGCGCGGCTTCACGGTCTTCTCGCGCGAAATCGTCAGAGCCTTGCGCGAGGGGCGCAAGCGCGTCGAGCACGCCGCGACGTTTGACGACGGACACCGAACGCAACTCGTCCTCGACGCAGCACGCGCCGCGCACGACGCCGGCTGCCGCGTGACTGTGGGCGACGAGGAGTGACGGGAGAAGCGGAGAAGAGGAGAAGGTGAGAAAGTGAGAAGGGGAGACGGGGAGAGAAAAGGCGCATTGTCAAACGTCTCCCCCTCTCACTTTCTCACCTTCTCACCTTCTCACCTTCTCACCTTCTCGCTTTCTCGCTTTCTCACCTTCTTCCGTTAGTTTGCCGATGAAGAGAAAGCTTCTATTCGTCGTAGCATTTCTGCTCGTCGCGGGCGCGCTCGCCTACTTCTTCGTTCTGCCTTCGGTCGTCGAGCGTCGTTACAACGGCGTGTCGCAGAGGCCGCCCTACGCGGCCTCGGAACGCGCGCGCGCGCTTCATAAAACGTTGACGGTCGCAGACCTGCACGCCGACTCGCTCCTCTGGGACAGGAGCATTCTGGAGCGCGCAGACCGCGGGCACGTTGACCTGCCGCGCCTCGTCGAAGGCGGAGTGGCGCTTCAGGTCTTCAGCGTCGTGACGAAAGTTCCATACGGCTCTAACTACGAACGAAACGACGACAGCAAAGACTTGATAACGCTCGTCGCAATCGCCGAGCGTTGGCCCGTCGGCGCTTGGACGAGCACGAAGGCGCGCGCTCTTTATCAAGCGCGCAAGCTGAACGACGCGGTCGCAAACTCGAACGGGCGTTTGGTCTTCATCAAAACTTCGGGCGACCTCGCGCGCTTCCTCGAACGTCGCAAGAGCGAGCCGCAACTGGTCGCCGCGCTCCTCAGCCTCGAAGGCTCGCACGCGCTCGAAACCGATGCCTCGAACGTCGAGGCGTTCTACGACGCGGGCTTCCGAATGCTCGCCCCCGCCCACTTCTTCGACAACGAATGGGGCGGCTCGGCGCACGGCATCAACAAAATCGGACTCACCGGCAAGGGGCGCGAGTTGGTTCGCGCGATGGAAGCGCGCGGGATGATTGTTGACCTCGCGCACGCTTCCGCCAAGACGATTGAAGACGTTCTGAAGGTCTCGACTCGCGCGGTCGTCGTCTCGCACACGGGCGTGCGCGGCGTGTGCGACAACCAGCGAAACTTAACGGATGAACAGTTGCGGGGCGTGGCCGCGACGGGCGGCGTCGTGGGCATCGGCTACTGGGAGTCGGCGACGTGCGGCACTGACGCCGCCGCGGTCGCGCGTTCCATACGCTACGCGGCCAACATCGTCGGCGCGGATCACGTCGCGCTCGGCTCTGACTTCGACGGCACGGTCGCCGTACCTTTCGACACCACCGGAGTTGTCGAAGTCACCGACGCGCTCCTCGCCGAAGGCTTCAGCGACGACGAAATCAGAATGATCATGGGAGGCAACTTCATACGCGTCCTCTCCGAAACTCTGCCGCGCTGATTGTTACGAATGTGAGAAAAATTAACCACAGAGACACAGAGAGCACAGAGCGGGCACAGAGTTTAAATCCCTCTGTGCAATCTCTGCGTCCTCTGTGTCTCTGTGGTTAACTTCCGCCTAAGTTCAACTGAGAATGTTGTGAGCACGTCAGGAGAAGCGATGGACGAAATCATCTACGCGTCGGCGACTGAGTTGGCGCGCGCAATACGCAATGGCGAAGTCTCTTCCGAAGAGGTCGTCGGCGCGTATCTTGCGCGCATCGAGGAGGTGAACCCGAAGTTGAACGCGGTCGTCCACCTCACGGCTGACGCCGCGCGCGAGCGTGCGCGTGAAGCAGACGAGGCGCTCGCGCGTGGAGAAGTTTGGGGTGCGCTGCACGGCGTCCCCGTGACGATAAAGGACGCGTTCGAGACCGAAGGCGTCGTCTCCGTCGGGGGCACGCGCGGACGCGCCCGGTACGTTCCGCAACAAGACGCGTCGGGCGTCGCGCGCTACAAGGCCGCGGGCGCAGTCGTCCTCGGCAAGACGAACGTGCCCGAAATCTCGCTCGCCTTCGAGAGCGACAACCTCGTCTATGGCCGGACGAAAAATCCTTACGACGCGGCGCGCACGCCCGGCGGCTCGTCGGGCGGCGAGGGCGCGGCCATCGCCGCGGGGATGTCGCCGCTCGGTTTGGGGAGCGACGCGGGCGGAAGCATACGCGTCCCGGCCCACTTCTGCGGCATCGCCGGAATCAAGCCGACGTCGGGGCGCACGCCGCGCACGGGCCACTTCCCGCCGATGGGCGGCCTGCTCGATTCCATTTGGCAGATAGGCCCGCTCGCGCGCCGCGTCGAAGACCTCGCGCTCGCGCTTCCACTGCTTTGCGGCTCGGACTGGCGCGACCCGACGGTCGCACCCGTCCCGCTCAAAGACCCCGCGCAAGTTGACTTGAAACGCTTGCGCGTCGCCTTTCACACCGACAACGGCGTCATCTCTCCGACCGGCGACATCGCCGACGCCGTCCGCGCAGCCGCGCGCGCGCTCGAAGAGGCCGGAGCGCGTGTAGAAGAGAAGCGACCGCCCGTCCCCGATAACGTCTATGAGATGCTCATCGGACTCTACGGCGCAGACGGCGGCGCCGGTCTCCGAATGCTTCTGATGCTTTCAGGCACGGACGAGACGCACGCGCTCATGACGCGCCTCTTGGAAATGCTCTCGACCGTGAGTTTGACGAGCGCGCAACTGAACGGACTCATCTTCCAACTCGACATGTGGCGAAGCGCGATGCTTTCCTTCATGCGCGACTACGACCTCATCCTCTGCCCGCCCTGCGCGCGCACGGCGATGCCGCACGGAACGACGTTCGACGAAGAGAATCAACTAATCTTCAGCTACACGATGGTTTACAACATGACGGGCTGGCCCGGCGCGGTCGTCCGCGCGTCGGCGTCCGACGACGGCCTTCCCATCGGCGTCCAACTCGTCGCGCGCCCTTGGCGCGACGACGTTGCGCTCGCCGCCGCCTCTGCGGTCGAACGCGCGACGGGCGGCTGGCAGCATCCGCCGATTTAACGCTCGCCGATGAACAAAACAAAAAAACGTGAGCGCGTGCGCGTCGGCGTGGACACGGGCGGGACGTTCACGGATTTCGTCGTCCACGAAGGCGGGCGGGCGCGCATCTTCAAAGTGGCCTCGACGCCGGACGATCCTTCGCGCGCGATTGTCGAAGGCTTGCGGCGCGTGGCGCGCGAGACGGGCGCGCGCGTGTTTGAACTCGAAGTCGTGCACGGGACGACCGTCGGGACGAACGCTCTGCTCGAACGAAGGGGCGCGCGCGCCGCGCTCGTCACGACCGAAGGGTTTGAGGACGTTCTAGTCATCGGTCGTCAGGCGCGCGGCTCGCTTTATGATTTGAACTGGACGCGGCCCGCGCCGCTCGTCGCGGACAACTTGCGCTTCGGCGTGCGCGAGCGCGTCGCGGCGGACGGCACGGTCGTGGTCGAACTCGAAGACGCGGAGATTGAACGGCTCGTAAGGAAGTTGAAGCGCGCGCGCGTCGAAGCGGTCGCCGTCTGTCTCCTCTTTTCGTTCGCGCGGCCCGAGCACGAACGAAGGATTGAGCGCGCGATTACTGACGCGCTCCCCGACGTGAAGCTTTCGGTCTCTCACAAAATCCTGCCGGAATACCGCGAGTTTGAGCGAACCTCGACCGTTGCGATTAACGCGTACCTGCAACCGTTGATGGGCGCGTATCTCGGTCGGCTGGGCGCGCAGGTTTCGTCGCGGCGTCTGCGCGTGATGCAGTCGTCGGGCGGGAGCATCTCGGCGCGCGCGGCTGCCGAAGAACCCGTGCGGACGATTCTCTCCGGGCCGGCGGGCGGCGTCGTCGGCGCGACGCACGCCGCGAGCGAGACCGGCTTTAGCGACATCATCACGTTCGACATGGGCGGCACTTCCACGGACGTTGCACTCTGCGCGAACGGCCAGCTTCGACTGACGAACGAGGCGAGCGTCGCCGGTCTTCCGGTCGCCGTGCCCGTGCTCGACATTCACACGGTCGGCGCGGGCGGAGGCTCGATTGCGCGCGTTGACGCGGGCGGGAGTTTGCGGGTCGGGCCTGAGTCGGCGGGCGCAAGTCCCGGCCCGGCGTGCTACGGTCGCTCGACGTTGCCGACGGTGACGGACGCGAATTTGGTTTTAGGAAGATTCGGCGGCGCAGACCTTCTGGGCGGCGAGTTTAAGATTGACGAAGGGCGCGCTGTCGGGGCTTTGTCCGAACTCGCGCGCGAGATGAGCGCGGCGGGCGGGCGCGCGTTGACGGCGACGGACGCGGCGCTCGGAGTTGTGCGCGTCGTGAACGCGGGGATGGAACGCGCGCTTCGCGCGGTCTCGGTCGAGCGTGGTTTCGACCCGCGCGCCTGCGCGCTCGTCACGTTCGGCGGCGCGGGCGGACTCCACGCCGTTGAACTCGCGCGCGCGCTTCGCGTGCCGCGCGTGGTCGTGCCGCGCGAGCCGGGGGCGCTGTCGGCGTCGGGCGCGTTGCGCGCCGACGTTGTGAAGAGTCTGAGCCGCACGCTCATGCTCGAAGTGGGCGAGGACGCGCGCGCGGATGTTATCGAACGTGCGTTCGAGGCGTTGGAGCGCGAGGCTCGCGCGGCGCTCAGGCGCGAGGGATTCAGAGAGGCGAAGCAGAGACACGAGCGCACGATTGCCGCGCGCTACCGCGGGCAGTCGTTCGAGCTTGAGATTGCGTGGGACGGCGGGCGCGGTTTAGTCCGGCGCTTCCGGCGCGCGCACGAGACGCGTTACGGCTACGCGCAGACGGCGGAGACGATTGAAGTCGTGAGCGCGCGCCTGCGCTCGGCGGGGCTTGTGGAGAAGTTGAAGGACGCGCGACGGCATTCGCTTGAGTCGAACAAAAGCGACGCGTCGGACGAGCGCGACGCAGTGAAAGTCCGAGCAGTCGCGTCGAAAGGTCGAGCGGTCGCGTCGGGCGGTCGCGTTGTCGCGCCGCACGCGAAGGCGTTTGTATATTTCGACGAGGGACGGCGTGAAGTCGCGGTCTACCGGCGCGAGGAGTTGACGGCGGGCGCGCTTCTCGGCGTGCCTTCGGTCGTGACGGAGTATTCGTCAACGACGCTCGTTCCCGCGAACGTTCGCGCGGTCGTTGACGCGCGCGGCAATCTGGTCATCGAGCTATGAAAAAATCGAGGGGCTTCGACCCGACGACGCTTGAAATCTATCGCGCGCTCTACACGTCGGTCGCGGAGGAGATGGGACTCGTGCTTCGACGCACGGCCCACTCGCCGAACATAAAGGAGCGGCGCGACTACTCCTGCGCCGTCTTCGACAGCGCGGGCCGCGTCATCGCGCAGGGCGACCACATGCCCGTCCACCTCGGCTCGATGCCGATGGCCGTCGCAGCCGCGCTTCGTGAGACGACGCTCGCGCCCGGCGACGTTGTCGTCCTCAACGACCCCTTCGCGGGCGGCACGCACCTGCCCGACGTAACTTTAGTGGCTGGCGTCTTCGACGCCGCGACGCCGCGACGAGGAGAAGGGGAGAAGGGGAGAAAGGGAGAAGGGGAGAAAGAGGCAGCGTTGTCAAACGTCTCCCCTTCTCCCCCTCTCGCTTTCTCCCCTTCTCCCCCTCCGCTTTTTTTCGTTGCCAACCGCGCGCACCACGCGGACATCGGCGGGGCGACGCCGGGTTCGATGGGAATTGCCACGGACGTTTACGGCGAGGGGTTGAGGATTCCGCCCGTTCATTTGGTTCGCGGCGGGCGCGTCGTGGAAGACGTGATGCGCCTTTTGATGGCGAACGTGCGCGTCGAGCGCGAGCGGAGGGCCGACTTCGAGGCGCAAGTCGGTTCTCTGAAGACGGGCGCGGCGCGTCTTCTTGAAATCGTCGCGCGCGCGGGCGAGCGCGAGGCGTCGGAGTATGCGGGCCACCTGATTGACTACTCGGCGAGGATGATGAAGGCGACCGTGCGCGCAATCCCCGACGGCGTTTATGAAGCTGTGGACGCGCTCGACTCGGACGGCGTGAGTGAAGGCGAAGTCGTGTTGCGCGTTCGCGTGACTGTGAAAGGCGAGCGCGCGTTGGTTGACTTTAGGGGTAGCGCGCCGCAGGTCGCGGGGCCTTTGAACGCGGTCGAAGCGATAACGGTTTCGGCTGTGGCTTACGTCTTCCGTTGTCTGGTCGGCGCGGAGGAAGTTCCGGCGAGCGCGGGACTCATGCAACCGATTGAAGTCGTCGCGCCTTTAGGCACGGTCGTCAACGCGTCGCACCCGGCTTCGGTCGCGGGCGGAAACGTGGAGACTTCGCAGCGCATAGTTGACGTTCTCTTCAAGGCTCTCGCGCGTGCTTTGCCCCGCAGCATCCCGGCGGCGAGTCAGGGGACGATGAACAACCTCACAATCGGCGGCACAGACCCGCGCAACGGAAGAGAGTTCGCATACTACGAGACGGTCGCGGGCGGCATGGGCGCGCGACCTTCTGTTGATGGAGTCGGCGGCGTCCACACGCACATGACGAACAGCTTGAACACGCCCGCCGAAGCTTTGGAGTATGCCTACCCTCTGCGCGTGCGTTCGTATCGCTTGCGCGCAAACTCCGGCGGGCGCGGCGCGCGGCGCGGCGGCAACGGCGTCGTCCGCGAGATTGAGACTCTCGCCGACGCGCGCATGTCGCTCCTCGCAGACCGCCGCGCGCGCGCACCCTACGGACTCGAAGGAGGCGAAGACGGACGGCGCGGGCGCGACTCGATTGTGCGCGGCGGTCGCGCGCGCAAGGTCGGCGCGAAAGGCTCTTGGGAGTTGCGCGCGGGCGAACGCGTGCGAATCGAGACGCCGGGCGGCGGCGGACACGGAAAAGCAAATGATGAATGCGGAATGCGGAATGATGAATGATGACAAGGACGCTGTTTTTAATTCATCATTCATCATTCATCATCTGTACTTCCCGGTTTTTGAGAGATGAAAGTTAAGGTAAGCAGGCGGGGAGAGCTTGCCCTCCCCGCCCAAGTTGTTCATCGTGAGCGGTGACTAAACCAGCAACGAAGGAACAACATGGAGA
>Ga0081539_10000726_pt1 | contig 66051 bp, 65 predicted proteins | sample TabmetS4T2R2_FD_71023 | JGI IMG/M metagenome (GOLD analysis project Ga0081539, IMG submission 71023) | Tabebuia heterophylla rhizosphere microbial communities from the University of Puerto Rico - S4T2R2 | ecosystem: Host-associated > Plants > Roots > Rhizosphere ...
GTCGCAGCCTGCCGGGCGCGCGCCTCGTTCAGCTCGCGCGTAAGTCTTGCTGCCTCCGCTTTGGCGTTGGTTTTCGCGGCAGCCCCGCCACGCGCGGACTTGCTCGCGCTCCTGGGGGTGCGCTTCTGCGCGACGCGGAAAGCGCCCTGCTTGCCCGGCTTCTTGGTCGGCGAGCTGCCTTTTGCAGAGCCTCGCCCCATGGGCGTTTCCCCCAGACTATTCCGGCCGAACAGTACCGGGTTTGCGAGACGGCCTGTAGGCCCGCAGGCGGAATCAATTCGCGCAAGTGGATATCCGCCGGCCCCGGCGTTAACCTTTGCCCTCCCCAAAAGCCTGATTCCCCAGCACTTTTTGCCCCACTTTTTGCCCCCTTCCGGCAATTCACGGGTTTGAGAGTGCTTAACCTTGTGTTAAGCACGTGGAACCCTGCAAATCAGGTCCGGCACGGAGTCCCATGCGCGAACTCGCCCCCCGGTATTATCCCAGCGGCAGTCCTGTTTCCCCCATTTCCCGCTTCGGCGGACAGCCCTTTGTCATCGGCGCCACCGCATTGCTGGCGATCGTGATCGGCATCGGCGCGATCGCGGCCTGGCGCGCCTATACCGGCAACTCGCCGGAGCTCGACCGCGTCGTCGTCACCCGCCAGTTGCAGGCCCGCGCCACGCAAGCCTCCGAACAGCTGGTCGAAAAGACCAAGGGCCTTGAGGCCACCCAGCAGGAATCGATCGACCAGCTGCAGGTGGTGCAGGACCAGTTGACGACGGTGCGCCGCCTGCTCGCTTCGCAACAGGCCGACACCAAGAAGCTGTCGGAGCAGGTTGCCACCCTCACCGAGTCGATCGACGGCCTCAGGCAATCCTTTGCCAGCGCGCGGGCCGATGATCCTGCGCCCTCGGCGCGGAAATCCAGCCGCAAGAAGGTCTATCGCAGCGCCAATCGCAAGCGGGCGAAGTCGCAGGGCTGACGCACCCCGCTATCCCTTTGAACCAGCCGGCCTTTTTTGGCCGGCTTTTTGCGCGCGGCAAAAAATCTCGGCCTTTGTGAACTGCTTCACACTCCCCCGTACGAATCCGCGGCAAGCTGCAGTTCACCGGATGGCGTACGCCAGTTGGTGGCTCTAGCCGATTTAATATCCGGGGCTGGCAAGGCCGTTGGCGTCATACTGCGCCGGCGGCCTTGTTCTTTGTGGCGGGCACAACCCTCCGCCACCGCCCTGGATCGCGGCATTTCGCAACGCTCGCCTCGAACGCCCGGCTGCCAGCGGCAACAACTTCAATTCAGCGGGGCCGATCGCCGTTACGAGGCAGCTTCGAAGCCTGTTCGATTTCCCAAAACGCCCAGACAAATGCCGAGCCAAGGCCGGTGACGACGCCAAGAAACAGCAAGGTCAGGGCTGGTGCTGAGAGTGTGGCCAACATGACCCCCTCACACTGCAAGCCGCGTACCGACCAGGGCACGCGAGCGGGATGCACGGGTAGAGGTTACTACGACTAAAGTCGTAGGTCTCGCGAGAAATCGGCCCGCGGCAGCTGCTGGCCAAACTAGTTGCAGACCTGCACCGGCCGCAGCATCCAGCCATAGGGCGTCGGGATGCGCCGCTGCACGATATAGCAGCTACCGTCGCCGTAATAGCCGCCGCTGTTGTAGACGTAGTTGCCCTCGGTGTCGTAGGGCGGATAGTACGCGTTGCCGTAATAGGCATCGCCGTAGTAGCCGTAGCCATTCGAATAGGCGCCATAGGCCAGCCCGGCACCGACCACGGCTGCCGCGGCCACCGGGAATCGCCGCCACGGGCGATAGCCCGGATAGAAGCCGGTGCGCCAGGCATTGCCCGCGAACGTCCCGGTGCGAACAGCCGCTGCGCGATAGCCGCCGCCGCGCGCCGACGCGGTGTCAGGCGCGAGCAACGCCGCCGCCGCCATCGCAAGTAACGCGATCATCGACTTGCGCAACATCACTGGCCTCCTCCTGATCCCTGCCCGGTGCCATGCGCCGTAGCAATCCCTGTCCCCACATTCTAGGACGCCTTTGCTGCGGGCTGCCGCGCCATGGCGCTCACATCTGCGCGATCATCTCCACTTGCCGCCGTCGGCGCGGCGGCAGATGCTGAGGACGATTTCCGTTACGGACCAGAGGGTAGGAAACACCGTTGCGCAAACTGATCGAATTCGACGACGACACTTTTGCCAAGCTGAAGCAGCTCGCGCGCGACCGCATGGCGACGTTCCAGGAATTGGCGGACGAGGCGTTCGCGGATCTGATGAAGAAACACGGCATTCCCGTTGATCTCAGGGATGCCTTGAAGAAGAGCGCCAGGGAAACCGGAAAGAGCGCGGCAAGCGAAACCAAAACCGCAAGCAAGCGCGGAAAAAAGAAATAGTTGATGCCGCTTAGCCGATCTTCTTCAGCCCGTTTTTGAATTGCGGGCCCCTGATCTGGTACGATTTCGCGGCGCGCCCCATCGCGGCTGCCTGCTCCGGCGTCAGCGTGCGGATGACGCGGGCGGGCGAGCCGATAACAAGCGAATATTCCGGAAACTGCTTGCCCTCGGTGATGACCGAGCCCGCGCCGACCACGGCGCCGCGGCCGATCCTCGCGCCATTCATCACGATCGAGCCCATGCCGACGAGCGAGTCGTCTTCCAGGGTGCAGCCGTGCAGGATCACGTTGTGGCCGACGGTGACGTTCTTGCCGATCACAAGCGGGAAACCGGGATCGGTGTGACAGGTCGAGTTGTCCTGCACGTTGGAGCCCTCGCCGACTTCGATCCATTCATTGTCGCCGCGCAAGACTGCGCCGAACCAGACCGAGGCCGATTTCAGCAGGCGCACCTTGCCTATCACCACCGCGGTGTCGGCAATGTAATAGCTTCCGTCCTGGGGAAGGTCGGGCCCCTGCCCGTCGAGCTCGTAGATCGCCATGAAAGTCTCCCGTTGGCGGGAGACATAAGCACAACCATTCAGGTCAGGCCAAGAGGCCCGCGGCGCGCAGCGTCATCAGGAAAAACGTGCCGGACATCAGGCTCCAGAAGCCCGCGATGATGGTCGCCATCATGACGAATTGGAATTGGCGGCGCTCGACCTTGGCGCCGGCAAGCGTGTTGCGCATGATGATGAAGGGCGCGGCGAACACCAGGAACGGCACCGCCGCAAAGGCCTTTGGCACGACGCCCTCATTGAGCAGGCCGAAACCGGCAGGCCTCCGCGCAAAAGCCTGGTAGCCGCTGGCGAGCGCGCCGGCAAAGGCAAAGCCGATGGCGAGCGAGAAAAAGGAGTTCAACGCTTCAGGCGACATCGGCACAACTCGCTACGGGTGGAGGAAACGCGCCGGCTGATGTCGCAAATCCCGCGGTCCCGCGCCACACTATCCTTAATTAAGGGTTAACGGCGCAAGGTCGCGCGCATGGCTCATCCTGCGCCCGCCCCGGCGAAATCATGCGGAATCATAGCCGCGCATGGCATATTCGTCAGGTGATTCGGAATTTTCCCGCGATGATCCGCGCATGACATTGCTGTCGACGGCCCAGCACTTTGCCCGCTCCTCGCGGGACAATCCGCGCGCGCATCTGGTACCGATCGCGATAGCCGCCGCGCTCACCGCGGGCGCGATCGCGCTGGTCGCCTATCTGTTGTGGCCGACCTGGGGTACCGATCCCGCGCGCGGACCGGGACGCCTTCCCGTCAGCGTCGGCGGCACGCTGTTCAACGTGCCCACCGCGGCGATCCGCAGAAAGATCCAGCGCCATTCCGGGCCGCAGGAGCGCGTCGATCTCTCCTTCAGCTTTCCGTCGCTGGAGCCGCCGGAAGCGCAGAAGCATGTCAGCGCCGACACCGTGGAAGAGCAGCCGCAGCCGATCGACCGCATCTTCGTCTCGATCGCGGCGCATCGCGATACGCTCGCGCCCGACATGCGCGTCCGCACGATCTATCCGCGCTACATGGAACAGGCCTCCAGCCAGGTCGAGGATGGCCTTACCATGCGCGCCTTCAAGGACGGCTCGCCCTACAGCGGCGAGGACATGTTCGTCGCGGCGAGCCTTGCGCTGTCGGCGCGCTGCACGCGCGATGCGGCTACCCCCGGCATGTGCATCAGCGAGCGCCGCATCGAGGGCGCCGACCTCACCTTCCGCTTTCCGCGCAGCTGGCTTGCGCAATGGCGCGACGTCGCGGGCGCGATGGAGCGGCTGACGGCGCAGATGTACGGGAAGCGTTCGTAAGGGTGGCAACGTCCGCCCATCCGTCATTGCGAGCGAAGCGAAGCAATCCATCTAGCCGCAAGGAAGCTGGATTGCTTCGTCGCTTCTCCTCGCAATGACGACGGAGAGAGCGGTGACTACTCCACCAGATCCTCTTCCAGGATCGCCATCTGGAACTGGAACGAGCGGTCGTCGTCCTCGTCATCGACGAACAGCACGCCGATGAACTCCTCGCCGATATAGACCTCGGCGGAATCATCCTTCTTCGGCCGCGGCACGACGCGGATCTTGGGATTGCCGAACACGCGCTTGAGATAAGCGTCGAGCTTCCTGACTTCCTGAACGTCCACGGCAGTTCTCCAATCGGATCTTTGTTTTTTCCGAGCGAGGTTTTAGGACGAGACGACGCGAACCGCCAGCCGTTTCAGGCTAAAAAACAACGGTTCAAAACGTGTGGAAAATCAAAGCCCGATCGCGTTGATCATCTGGTCCATGGTGCGCGACGGCTCGGCGCAGCCCGCCTCGCCCACGATCTTCGCAGGCACGCCGGCGACCGTGACATTGTGCGGCACGGGCTTCACCACGACCGAGCCCGCGGCGATGCGTGCGCAATGGCCGACCTCGATATTGCCGAGAATTTTGGCGCCCGCCCCGATCATCACGCCGTGGCGAATCTTCGGATGGCGATCCTCGTTCTCCTTGCCGGTGCCGCCGAGGGTGACGCCATGCAGGATCGAGACGTCGTCCTCGATGACCGCGGTCTCGCCGCAGACGAAGCCGGTGGCATGATCGAGGAAGATGCCGCGGCCGATGCGGGCGGCCGGATTGATGTCGGTCTGAAACACCGCGGAAGAACGGCTCTGCAGGTAATAGGCAAAATCCTTGCGGCCGTTCTTGTAGAGCCAGTGCGCGAGACGATGGGTCTGCAACGCGTGGAAGCCTTTGAAATAAAGAAGCGGATCGATGAAGCGGGAGGTCGCGGGATCGCGGTCATAGACGGCGACGAGGTCGGCGCGGAAGGCGTTGCCGATATCGGGATCTTCGCGCAGCGCCTCGTCATAGGTCTGGCGGATCAGGTCGCCGGAGAGCGCGGCGTGGTCGAGCCGGTCGGCCAAGCGATGCACCACCGAATGCTCGAGCCGGTCGTGATGCAGCACGGTCGAAAAGATGAAGGTGGCGAGCTCCGGCTCGCGGCGGACGATGTCCTCGGCCTCGCCCCGGATGCGCTCCCAGATCGGATCGAGCGTAGTGAGCTTGCCGCCTTGCGGATTGACGTGATGCACGGCCATTTCAGAACCCCGGGTCGTTCGCTTATTTGATGAACTTTTATAACACGGCACGCGTTCCACTGTCCCGGAGCCGGCCTCGTCAAAGTAAACCCACCCCAAAAGGCCGATCCGGTAGGCGGTTTATTGCAGGTGGTCGGCTATTTCAGGAATTCAAGCGGGGCAAACCCGACTATTGGCGGATTTCGGAACCCGCGCGGTTCCGGGCAAGCTGGCCGGAAACCGGGGGAACGCCACATTACGACACAGATTCTGCGCGCCCGCATGGCCGAATCCAGGCTGGTTTGGGCCGTCGCCATCGCCATTCCGATTTTGCTGGTAGCGCCTGCGATCTGGAACGGCTATCCGCTGCTCCAGTTCGACACCGGCGGCTATCTGGCGCGCTGGTATGAAGGCTATCTGGTGCCCAGCCGGTCGACGGTGTTCGGGCTCTACCTGCATTTCGGCGAGGGTTCGTCGTTCTGGATCAATATCGGCATCCAGGCGCTCGCCACCTTCTGGATCCTGCAGCTGACCTTGCGCGTGCTCGGCATGAGCGAGCCGCTACGGCTGCTCGGCATCGGCATTGCGCTGGTGCTGACAACGACACTGCCCTGGCTCGCCAGCGTGCTGCTCACCGACATCTTCGCAGGCCTGTCGGTGCTGGCGCTGTACGTCCTGGTGCTGCATGGGAAAAGGATTTCGCGGATCGAGAAAGGCGCGTTGTTCGCCTTCATCGCCTTTTCCGCTTCCAGCCACAGCGGGACGATAGCGGTGCTGCTGGGGCTCGCCCTGCTCGCGCTCGTCGCCTGGCCGTTGCTGCGCGGAAGGATTTCCGGCGCCGGATTGCTGCAGGGCTGGCTTTCCCTCCTCACCGGCGCGGGCATGCTGCTGTCGGCGAACTTCGCGCTGTCCGGCGATTTCGCCTGGACGCCCGGCGGCTATGGCGTCGCTTTCGGACGCATGCTGCAGGATGGCATTGTCACGCAGTATCTGCGCGATCATTGCGCTGGCGAAAAATTCAAGCTCTGTCCCTATCGCAACGAGCTGCCCGCCACCGCCGACAGCTTCTTGTGGGGCAACAGCATGTTTAACGCGCTCGGCCGCTTCAGGGGAATGAACGACGAGATGAAGACGATCGTGCTGGGATCGCTCGCGGACTATCCGGCCTGGCAGGCGCAGGCCGCGCTGACGGCGACCGCGAAACAACTGACGATGGTGGCAACCGGCGAAGGCACAGACGAGTGGCTCGGCCACACCTACGGGATCATGGAGCGCTACATCAAAGGCCAGATCAAGCCGATGCGCGCCGCAAAGCAGCAGCAATCGAGGCTGGATTTCACCGTCATCAACGCCGTTCACGTCCCGGTCGCATTGGTGTCGTTGCTGCTGCTGGTCGGGATCCTGGCCTGGCGCGGGTGGTGGCGCGGCTTCGACGATCTGACGGTGCTGGCGGCGACCGTCAGTCTCGCCGTGCTCGGCAACGCCTTTGTCTGCGCCGTGATATCAGGGCCGCATGATCGCTACGGCGCGCGGCTGGCGTGGGTCGCGACTTTTGTGGTGCTGATCGCGGCGGTCAGGAGCTTTTCCGGCGACGACGACCGCCGCTCAGGCGCGGTTTAAGAGGAATTCGGCAACGCCTGATTTGTAGACCTTGTCGCCGACCGCGCGCATGTGGTCGCGGTTCGGAATGTCCAGCACCTGTGAGCCCGGGATGATTTCGCCGAGCGCATGCGCGGAACCTGCGATTTCGTCTGATGTGCCGACCGCGATCAGCGTCGGCACCGTGATGGCGGCCGCCTCCTCGCGCGTCATCAGCCGCCGCGAGCCGCGCAGGCACGCCGCGAGCGCCATGCGATCGGAGCGGGTTTGGTCGGCAAACGCACGAAACGTGCGGCCGACCGGATCAGTAACATCGTCGAGCGAATCCGCCTCCAGCGCCTTCGCCACGTTCTCGCCGGGGCCGCCGCCGTTGATCATGCCGATGCCGATGCCGCCGAGGATGATCGACCGCAACCGCTGCGGCTGCTCCAGCGCCAGTACCGCGGTCATTCGCGAGCCCAGCGAATAGCCCATGACGTCGGCGCGCGGGATGCTCAGATGGTCCATCAGCGCGATGACGTCGCTTGCCATGATGGCGACTTCATATTGCGCCGAATCGTAGAGCTTTGAAGACTCGCCATGGCCGCGATTGTCGAGCGCGATGACGCGGCGACCGAGCCGCTTCAGCTCGGATACCCAGCCCGGATAGGCCCAGTTGACGTTCTTGGTCGAGGCAAAGCCGTGCACCAACAGGATCGGCTCGCCCTCGCCTTCGTCGAGATAGGCAATTTCGACATCGCCGTGATGAAAACTCGGCATCGGCAATTCCGTTCTTTAGGGAAAAAGATCAGGCGCGGATAAGAATATCCGGCAAGCCTAGAGCATCTTCGGTCCTGATTGAAATCAGAACCGAAGATGCTCTAGGCTTTTTGATTTGACGCGTTTTCTTCACGCGAACCGGTATCCACTTCGCTTGAAAACGCTTTAGCCCGCGGCGGGGACGGCCGCCAGCGGGGCTTGCTGCGCAGCGGCAAGCTGCCGCGCCTTCCTTGCCTTCTTGCGGCGCAGCCAGGCATAGGTCAGCCGCTCGGTGGTGGCCTTGATCGAGCAGAGGAAGCTAAACAGCATCAGCGCGAGGCTGAACAGCCACATCGTCAGATTAAACGCGCCGGTGGCGAGCAGCAGCGCGCCGCGGCCAAGCGTCTTCAGGATGGCGCGGGTCTGCCCGCCCTTCTTCTCGGCAAGCCGCGCGGCGCGCGAGACTTCCTTGGGGTTCTCCGCGATCTTCAGCGTGTCCTGCGCCGCCTTGATGCCGGCCTTCTCGCCGACGCGGCCGACGTCCTTGGCAAGCCGCACCAGCGCGCCCGCCTTCTCAGCGCGGAACGCCGCCTGAATGGCGCCGATGGTTTGACCCGGGCGCAGCACCGAGCCGGAGGCCACAGCCTTCTGCAGCACCGGCGCATCGACGACCTCGCGCGCGGAGCGGCCGGCGAATTGCACGAGGCCCTCGCTGAGCCGGCCGACCCTCTTCGTGTCCTTTACCAGCGTAAGACCTGCGCGCAGCGGCACCGTACCGCCGACGGAAACATAGGTCGCCGCCGTCACCGCAAGGCCCGCGGCGGCAAGTCCGAGGATGAGATGATCGGTGTCCTCGCCCATGGCGAGATGCTTGCCCTCGCGCACGACGTCCCTGATGTCGCCCCACACGAAGAGATCGCCGGCCACGGTGCCGGAGAAGCTGGCGAGATCGTCGGCGTTGCCGGTGATGAGACCGGTGGCAAAGCGCTTTGCCATCTGCCCAGTGGAATTGTCGTCAGCCACCGCGTCACTGACACGCTTCGACAGCTCGTCGCCGAGCGCGACGTTGTTGTCGCGCGCAAGCTCGGCATAGCTGCCGGCAAGATCGGCGTCGCCGGCCGCGAGTGCAGCCTGGATATTGTCGTGGATAAGGCCAGGGTTGTTTCGCAGGGCAGAATTGACCTGCAGGCTGGAAAGCTCGGCCGGATCGTCCCGCGCCGCCAGCACCGCCCAGGCCTCGCGCCCGTGCGGCCATAGCGCGGCCGTCACGGCGGCGCTGACCGCCATGCATGCCACTGCCAGACTGAGCTTTGCCCGTTTCATTGCCGAAAAACCGGTCCTTTCGCTTCCCATCAGATGGTATGCCATTTTCGTGACACAACTGCCCCGACGAAAGAAGGGCTATCCGGGGACGACAAGATTGTGTCGAATTTGCATGAGCAAGATTGAGCCGTTGGGGCATCTAGGAATCACCGGTTCCCCTCTTTATGGTGCGCGGCAAAATTCGGATTGCCGCCGCGCTTTGATTGCTTCAGCGTCAAATTGCTACTTGGGGTGAACAAGTTATGGCCGACCACGTCGTTCCGCACTTCCACAACGATGCCGGCGTTTCGGTGATCGAGATCGGATCGCAGGAATTCATGTGCGTCGGCGCCAATCCGCCGTTTGACCATCCGCATGTGTTTCTCGATCTGGGCAACGACAGCGAGATCATCTGCCCCTATTGCTCGACGCTGTACCGCTTTGCCGCTGACCTGAAGGCGGGCGAAGCCCGGCCGCCGGAGTGCGTGCTGAAGGACAAGGTCGCCTGATTCCTCCGTGGCTACCTCGCGCACCATCTTTGTGGCTGGTGCCGGCATCGGGGGACTGACGGCCTCGCTGGCGCTCGCCAAAAAAGGCTTTCGCGCCGTCGTGCTGGAGAAGGCCGAGAAGCTGGAGGAGACCGGCGCCGGCCTCCAGCTTTCCCCCAATGCCAGCCGCATCCTGGTCGAGCTCGGCATCGAGCCGCGGCTGGCGGGCCGCGCGGTGGTTCCCGAATCCGTCAACATCATGAGCGCGCGGGCCGGCGGCGAAATCTGCCGCCTGCCGCTGGGCGAGGCGGCGACGTTCCGCGCCGGCGCACCCTATTGGGTGGTGCATCGCGCCGACCTGCAGGCCGCCCTGCTGGCGCAGGTGGAAGTGACGCCCGATGTGGAACTGCGGCTCGGCTGCCAGTTCGAGGATGTGACGAAGCACGCGCGCGGGCTCACGGTGGTGCAGCGCCAGGGGCTGACCCGGCAACAGGACGTCGCCAACGCGCTGATCGGCGCCGACGGCATCTGGTCGTCGGTGAGGCATCATCTGTTTCCGGAAGTGCAGCCGCAGTTTTCCGGCTTGATCGCCTGGCGCGGCACGCTGGCGGCAACGGCGCTGCCGCGCGAATACACCTCGCCCCGCGTGCAGCTCTGGATGGGGCCGAACGCGCATCTCGTCGCCTATCCCATTTCGGGCGGCCGGCAGATCAATGTGGTGGCGATCGTCGCCGGCACCTGGAACCGGCCGGGCTGGAGTGCGCCGGGCGAAGCCAACGAGATCAAGCAGTTCTTTGCGAGTTCGCGCTGGCCCGCGACCGCGCGCATGCTGGCCAGCGCCGTCGACGATTGGAAGCGCTGGGCGCTGTTCACCGTGCCCGACGACGGCGAGTGGCATGAAGGCCAGATCGCTCTGCTGGGTGATGCCGCGCACGCGATGCTGCCCTTTGCCGCGCAAGGCGCCGGCATGGCGATCGAGGATGCCGCGGTGCTGGCGAAATGTCTGGCCGAAGGCGGCAGCGACGCCGCCGGCGTCGCGGCGGCGTTGCGGAAATACGCGCGCCAGCGCCGCGGCCGCGTCGCAAGAATCCAGCGCCTCGCCGCGCGCCAGGGCCGCATCTATCACATGAGCGGGCCGATGGCGGCCGCGCGCGATCTCTTCATCCGCGCGATGGGGGGCAAGAACATGCTGTCGCGACAGGACTGGATCTACGACTGGCGGATTGCGTGAGCCACTAGTACACCGAGCGCCCGGCGCGCGACGGCGGCGCGGCCGCAGGCGGCGGCGCCACCGGCATGGCGGCTCCCGGCATCGTCTCGCGGCAGCGGTTTCGTTGCCAGGCCTGCTCAGCGAGCTTCGCCTGCCCGCGCGTAGCAATATACTCGTTGCGATAGGCGACCTCGGCGACGACAGTGCCGCCGACCCCGGTCTCCGCCTTCGCCATCAGCCCCTGCAATTCGGCGGTCTTCTCCGCCAGCTTCTTGCGCTCCGGCTCGAGTTGCTTGCAGTCATAGAGGTCGTATTTGGCGGGATCGGCAAAGGCGAGAGACATGCTGTCGCTCATGTCGGCGCAGCCCGAAAGCGACAGCGCAAACGCCAGCGCCGCGGCGACGTGGAGACGCGAGAGAGGCAGGCGAGCGGGCAGCGAAAAGAGCATCTGACCTAGCTAGACCGATGACGTTGAGATTGCCTAAAGCAGTTGCCCGTGTCGGCATTGAGGCTATGCGGGGGCGGACCGCCTTTGTTGCAGCACTTCAACCGCACTGCCGAGAACCTCCGCTAATTCATTGAACAAGCGGGCTTTCCGCCAAATTATCCCATTTCCCCTCAGCCGCCAACGCGCTAAGTATCCCCTTGCTCCTGGCAAATGCGGACGTGGCGGAACTGGTAGACGCAAGGGACTTAAAATCCCTCGATGGCAACGTCGTGTGGGTTCGAGTCCCACCGCCCGCACCACGCTTCGCCCTGACGGGCTACGCGTGGCGCAGCCACGCGGGACCGGCAGGACGAAGCGTGTCCGGCGTAGCTTGAGCGAAGCGAAAGCGAAGACGGACTGGCCCTTCGCGCGCGAGCGAGCGAAGGCTGTCGCGCCGAAGCCCCTTGGCGAAGGCGGACCTGCATCTGCGCTACGGCTGCGCACGCTGCCAAACTTCTTCCGTCGCAAGGTCAACTACGGTGACCCATGCGAATCCACCAACAACCGCGACGTGTGAACTCCTTCATACGGCGCGAGCGGCAAGCGCTTTATCATCCGGATACTCACTATCAGTGGGAGTCCGCCATGAGCAACGTCGCCCGAGCCTTTCTTATCGCCGCCATCGTCATGCAAAGCGTCGTCAGCGCCCACGCGCTCGAAAGGACTTTTCCGAGGCCAACACACAAGAATAGCCCGCGGCTTGATAACTGTGAGAATTTTGGGTCGTCTTGTGGTCAGCCCGCCGCCGACCACTACTGTCGGATAAAGGGCTATGAAAGGGCCAGCCAATTTCAAACGGAGCCGGCCAGTCCCACGCGAGTCATGTCCGGCAAGGTATGCCAGGATTCTGGTTGCGTAGGATTTCGGTTCATCGTGTGCTTCACGAGCGCGCAACGACCGGGGCGAGGGTTAGACTGGCCAACCATCCCGGACTGACCTGCACGCTGGCGCGTGCGGCAACGTGCATCGAGCCACCTGGAGCCGAGTAAAAACCAAAACGGACTGATGCGCGGGAGCCGCGATCGCCAAAGTCGTGCCCTGCCAAGCAGCACCGACGCCGGTTCATCCCTCGGCTCCGTTGTCCATGCCCTCGCGCCAGGTCGGCGCGCTCAGCTTGTCGGGGTTGGAGACGCCAAAGATCCTGGTGATCCGCTCACCGTCGGATTCGACCATGATGGCGACGATTGCACGGCCGCCCGCCTTCACCACCAGGCCGGCCGTCCCGTTGATCTCGGTCAGCTCGGCTTCCGCATTCGCCGCCAGGCGCCCGGTTACGGCAAGGATGAAGCGCGCAACATTTTCTGCGCCGACAATTGGTCGTGCGATGGCAAACGCCTTGCCGCCGCCATCGCCATGCAGCGCGACGTTCTCGTCAAGCAGCGCCACCATCTGCGCGAGGTCGCGGCCGCGTGCGGCCTCGAGGAAGGATTTTACCACGGCGCGATGGCGGGCACGGTCAACAGGAAAGCGCGGACGTTCCGACAGCACGCGTTCGCGCGCCCGGCTGAACGCCTTGCGGCACGCCGCGGTGTTGCGACCGACGATTTCCCCGATCTCCTCGAAGGAGAGATCGAAAGCGTTATGCAGCACGAAGATAACTCGCTCGATCGGCGCCAGCCGCTCCAGCACAACCATCAGGGCGAAAGAGACGTCTTCGGCGCGCAATTCCATCCCGTCCCCGGCGAGGATCGGTTCAGGCAGCCATTCGCCGACATAGCTCTCGCGACGCGCGCGCATGTCGCGCAGACGATTGAGGCTCAGTCGCGCCGTAATCGTCGCAAGATACGCCTTGACCGAACGGATCGGATCATTCGGCTCGGAGTCGTGCAGCCGCAGGAAAGCATCTTGCACGATGTCCTCGGCTTCCGCGCGGCTGCCGGTGATGCGATAGGCAAGGCCGATCATCTGCGGCCTTAGCTCGGAAAATGCCTGGTCGATCGTCACGCCATTTGCATACGATTGACCTGCATCGCCTGACTCGCTTCTTGCCACGATACCCTCCGCTGACCTGGCCAGATCCAGGAAGAAAAGAAGCCGGGACGGTTGCGCTCGCAATTGAGCAAATATGTGCTCAGCCAGACAAACAAGTTCCGGGTGTGAAGGCCCGTTCGCCCGCCGATGATGAAAAGCCGCTTGCGATCATCCGGATAGCTCAGAAAGCCGACGCCGCGCGAACCCAGCGAGATGCCCTGGCCGTAGGTCGAGAAGCTGAAGGGCCGGTGGCTTTCCGGCAAGGGATCCGTGATCACCTCGGCGGCAAAGGCGCCCGAGGTCAGTGCTGCGAACACGGATTGCCGGTAAGGCGCGCCGGTCGGCGCCATCGGCCGCGCGGCGTCGCCGGCCGCGAATACATGCGGATGCGAAACCGAACGCAACAGCGGATCGACGAGAATCCGTCCCTTTGCATCCGTGGCGAGGCCGGCCGCTCCGGCGAGATCAGGCGAGCGCAATCCTGCCGTGCAGATGCAGATGTCGTATTCGATACGATGGCCGGTGGAGGTCAGCACAGAGGTCGGAAGCACCACCCTCGCCCCTTCCTGATCCCGCAATTCGACGCCAAGCCTGAGCAGTTCGCTCCGCATCGCGCGCTCCACAGCTGCATCGTTGAAGCTGGCGCAGCGTCCCTGCGATAACAGGGTGACGGCATGATGCGGCCAATGTGTCTTAACCTCGCTGGCCGCCTCGACCCCGCTCGCTCCGCCGCCGACCACGACAACCCGGAGCCGCTGGCCGGCGTTGTGATGAAGCACCTCACGCAGCGTTTCGACGGCGAGCGCACCGTCTCCTGGGTCCAGCCGGTAGGCATGTTCGGAGGCGCCGGCAACGGCTTCGACATCGGCCGCGCTGCCCAAAGCGTAAAGCGCCCGCTCGAATCCGATCTCGCATGACGAGCCGTCCGACGCCGTGACCCCGACCCGGCGCTCGCCGGCGTTGAAGGACGAAACCTTTCCCTGGACGAACTCAATGCCCGACCCTGCCAACAGCCGCGAAAGCGAGGGAATGCGGGCCCTGATCGGCCGCGCAATCGCTTCCTGCAGGCGCACGCGCTCGACGAATTCGTCGATCGCATTGACCAGCACAACGCGTTGGTTTCGTCTCCTCGCCCGCAGGCTCAGGGCCGCCATTAATCCGGCATAGCCGCCACCAAGGATTACAATATTGCAGGAACTGTTGCCGTTAGCGTTCATCTCTGCCTCCTCACATGCCCCTAAGACACGCCGGCAGAATGAAACGTGACAGTTTCGGGCAACTTTTTTGCGGTGCCCGGTTCGTGCAACGCCGCCTCGAGGCAACGCGGGGCCGGGCAAGACAGCGAGCACGCTTGCCCGGATGAGCCCTATCGCTTGATCCGCAACCGCCCCATGTAATCCCGCTTGCCGATCGGCACGCCGCGGGAGCGGAGGATGTCGTAGGCGGTGGTGGCGTGGAAATGGAAGTTCGGCAGCGAGAAGGACAGCACGAAGGTTTCGGCGGTGAACGGGATTTTGGTCTCGCCGAACTGGAAGGCGACGTCCTTGCCCTCGTGGGCGTTGACGTCGTCCGGCTTTAGCGCTTCCAGCTTGGCGCGGGTGTCGGCGACGAGCTTTTGCAGGCCGGCATAGTCTAGCGGGTCGGCCTTGCCGGGCGGATTGAACACGCCCGACTTCAGCGCCTCCAGCGCGCCGAAGGAATGATGCGCCACCGAGCGGATCTGGAAGCTGAACGGCGCCATGTCCTCGAACAGCCGGTGCGCAACCACCTCGCCAGGCTCGACATTGCATTCGCCGCAATGGGCAAGGCCCTTTTCCATGAAGCCCGATACGGCGCCGAGCGTCTGCAGATAGGTCGGCACGCTCAGCTCATACAGCGAAATGGCCATGGCAGGACTCCCCCTTGACGCCCGCGATCGAGCGCGGGCCTTTTTTCGGTTATGATGCGATCCACTGGATGGTATCCGAACAGGCCGCGAGATCAAATCCCGACATGAAGCAGTTTGCGCCAAACCATCACGAGGATTTCGCGCAGCACGGAAAATCCGCGCCGCTCCGCGTCGCCATCGCCGGCCTCGGCGCCATCGGGATGAGGATTGCCGAGGCGCTGGATCGCGGGATTCCTGGCTGTGCCCTCGCCGCCGTCTCCGCCAACGACCGCGGCAAGGCCGCCGCGCGGCTTGCGCATCTCGGTCGCCCGCCGTCGGTGGTGCCGATCGCGGAATTGGAGCCGCTCGCCGACCTCGTGATCGAATGCGCGCCGGCGAGCCTTTTGCCGGCCATCGCCGAGCCGTTCCTGCGCGCCGGAAAATCCGTGCTGGTGCTCAGCGTCGGCGCCATTCTCGTCAACGAGCATCTGATCGATCTCGCCCGAAAGCACGGCGGCCAGATAGTCGTGCCGACCGGCGCCCTGCTTGGCCTCGACGCGGTCGCCGCCGCCGCGGAAGGCAAAATCCACTCCATCCGCATGGTGACGCGAAAGCCGGTGCGCGGGCTTGCCGGCGCTCCTTATCTCGCCGAGCACAATATTCGCATCGAGGACATCACCGCGCCGCTCTGCATCTTCCGGGGCACGCCGCGGGAGGCCGCGATCGGCTTTCCCGCCAATCTCAATGTCGCGGTTGCGCTGTCGCTGGCCGGCATCGGGCCCGACAAGACCACGCTGGAGATCTGGGCCGATCCTTCGCTGGAACGCAACGTGCACCGCATCGAGGTCGTGGCAGACTCCGCGTCCTTTTCGATGCAGATCGAAAACGTGCCGTCGGAAAATCCCCGCACCGGGCGCATCACCGCACTGTCGGTGATCTCCTATCTGCGCAAACTCGGCGCGCCGCTGCGGGTGGGATCGTGAGCGGACAGCTTTGGGAAACATTGCATGGCGGTGACGCAGTCGACGATCTCGATCTCCCCTCATCTGACCTTCGATGCGATCACGGCAGGTCAGGCCGGCGCGCCGCTGGTGCTGCTGCTACACGGCTTTGCCGAGTCGATGCGCTGCTGGGACGCGCAGGCGGAAATGCTCGGAGATGCCGGCTACCACGCCATCGCCCCGAGCCAGCGCGGCTATTCGCCGGCGGCGCGGCCCGATCCCGCCGACGTCTCGCACTATCACATCGATCGCCTGATGGACGATGCGATGGCCATCGTCGCCGCCTCCGGCTACGGCGCGGCGCGCTTTCATCTCGCCGGACACGACTGGGGCGGCAGCATCGCCTGGGCGCTGGCCGATCGCTACCCGGAACGCATCGCGTCGCTGACGATTCTCTCCCGCCCGCACCCGAACGCCTTTAACCGCGCGCTGCAGATGCCCGATGGCGACCAGGCGCATCGCTCGCGCCATCATCGCGCGTTCCTCGAGCAAGGCGCCGAAGACGTCGTTCTCGCCGAGGACTGCAAATGGCTGCGTGAGCGATGGGCCGCCGCCGGCGTGCCCGAAGCCGCGATGGAAAAGCATCTCGCCGTGCTCGGCAACCGGCCTGCGATGCAGGCTGCGCTGGCCTGGTACCGCGCCCGCGGCGCCATCCGCGCGCCGCTCGGCCCGATCCGCGTGCCGACGCTCTATATCTGGGGCGATGCCGACGACACAGTGGGCCGGCCCGCCGCCGAGGGCACGGTCGATTTCGTCGCCGCGCCCTATCGCTTCGAGGTGCTTTCCGGCGGCGGCCATTTTGTCGCCGATCAGATGCCCGACCGCGTCGGCGAATTGATGCTGGCGCACATCGCGGCGCATCCGGTCTAGCAGCGTCGGAAGAAGCCGCCCTGCTCAGGCGCCCGCGGCCGCGCTCGCAAAAAACTCCCGATGCCGTCCCGGCGCCGCCTCGAACAGCGCCCGGGTGTATTCATGCCGGGGCGCGGCGAACACCTCCGACGTCGTGCCCTGCTCGACGATGACGCCGCGCTGCATCACCGCGATGCGGTCGCAGACCTGGGCGGCGACGCGCAAATCGTGGGTGATGAAGAGCACCGCGAGATTGAACCTGCGGCGCACCTCGTCGAGCAGTTTCAAGACCTGCGCCTGCACCGAGACATCCAGCGCCGAGACCGGCTCGTCGCCGATCAGAAGCTCAGGCTCCATGGCAAGCGCCCGCGCGATGCAAATGCGCTGGCGCTGGCCGCCGGAGAACTGGTGCGGATAGCGGTCGATCGCCTCCGGCGACAGATGCACCACCGCCATCAGGTCGCGGGCGCGCTGCAGCGCCTCGTTGCGCGACAGGCCGAAATTCATCGGACCCTCGATGATGGCCTCACCCACGGTGCGGCGCGGGTTGAGCGAGCGGTAGGGATCCTGGAACACGAACTGCACCCGCCGCCGCATCGGGCGGAATTTTGTTTCATTCATCGCCGCGATGTCGGAATTGTCGATGCGCACCGCGCCGCTGGTCGGCTCGACCAGCCGCGCCACGCAGCGCGCCACCGTCGACTTGCCGGACCCGGATTCGCCGACAATGCCGAGCGTTTCGCCGCGTCGCACTTCAAGCGACACATCGTTTACCGCCTTGACGATGCGCGCCTTCGGATTGAGCCACGAGCGCTTGCCAAAAGTCTTGAACAGCTTTTCGGTCTGCAGCACCACCGCCCCGCTCACTGGGACGCGCGTCGGCGGCGTCATGCTCGGCACCGAGGCCAGCAGCATCCTGGTATAGTCCTCGCGCGGGTTGCGCAGCACCTCCTCGGTGGCGCCCTGCTCGACGATGCGGCCGAGCTGCATCACCACGACGCGGTCGGCGATCTCGGAGACGACGCCGAAATCATGGGTGATGAACAGCACGCCGGTCTTCTTGCGCGCCTGCATCTCCCGCACCAGCTTCAGGATCTGCGCCTGCGTCGTGACGTCGAGCGCGGTGGTCGGCTCGTCCGCGATCAAGAGCGCGGGATCGAGCACCAGCGCAGCCGCGATCATGATGCGCTGGCGCTGGCCGCCGGAGAGCTGATGCGGATAGGCATCGATCATCTGCTCGGAATCGGGCAGATGCACCGCCCGCATGATGTCCAGCACCCGCTTGCGGCGCTCGTGCGGGTCGAGATCGGTGTGCACCTCCAGCACCTCGCCGATCTGGTCGCCCACCCGCTCGACCGGATTGAGCGCCGTCATCGGCTCCTGGAACACCATGGCCATGCGGGCACCGCGGATCGCGCGCAGATCGGTATCGGATTTGGTGGTGAGCTCCTCACCCTCCAGCCGGATCGAGCCGGACTCGATCTCCATCGCCTTCTTCGGCAAGAGCCCCATCACCGCCTGTGCGGTAACCGATTTGCCAGAGCCGGATTCGCCAACGACGCAGACGATCTCGTTGGCGCCGACGGAAAGATTGATGCCGCGCACCGCGTGCGGCCGGTCGCCGACCCCCTTGATGGCGACGGAAAGATTGGCGATCTCGAGAACGGATGCGCTCATCTCACACCCGCTTCATCATCTTGGGATCGAGCGTGTCGCGCAGTCCGTCGCCCAATATGTTGACGGCGAGAATGGTCATCGCCAGGAACACGCCGGGATAGATGATGTTGTGCGGAAACAGGCTGAACACCTGCCTGCCCTCGGCCATGATGTTGCCCCAGGTCGGCACCTCCGGCGGCACGCCGATTCCAAGGAAGGACAGGATGGCCTCGACCAGAATGGCGGAGGCGCAGATGAAGGTGCCCTGCACGATCATCGGCGCAATCGTATTGGGCAGCACATGCCGCCATAACAGCTTTGGCGTCGAGGTGCCGAGCGTCACCGCTGCCTCGACATAAGGCTCCTCGCGCACGCTGAGCACGATGGAGCGCACCAGCCGCACCACGCCCGGGACCTGCGGGACGGTGATGGCGATAATCACGGTCCACACGCTGGAGCGGAACAGCGACACCATGGCGATGGCGAGCAGGATAGCGGGGATCGCCATCAGCCCGTCCATGATGCGCATGATGATGGCGTCGAGGATGCGGAAGAAACCCGCGAGCAGACCGATGAACAGGCCGCAGGCGACGCTGATCACTGCCACGGAGATGCCGACGAACAGCGAGATGCGGGCGCCATAGACGACGCGGCTGTAGACGTCGCGCCCGAGCCCATCCGTGCCGAACCAGGCGACCATCTTGATGCGCTCGCCGGTGTCGGTGCGGAAGAAGAACTCCGCGCCCGGAACCTTGTTGCGCGCGATCGGATTGATCCCGGTCGGATCGATGGTGCCGAGCCATGGCGCGAGCAACCCCATCAGCAACACGATCGCGATCACGGCGCCGCCGAACAGGACGGCCGGATTGTGCAGCAGGCCGCGCAGCGCTGCGCTCGGCTTGGCCGGCGCCGCCGCGATTGGGGTATCGAGAATCACGTCGGCCATCAGTAGCGGATCCTTGGGTCGAGTACGGTGTAGAGCATGTCGACCGCGAGGTTGATCATGACATAGACAAAGGAGAACAGCAGGATCACCGCCTGGATCGTCGGATAGTCGCGTGCCAGCACCGCGTCCACCGTCAGCCGGCCGAGGCCGGGAATCGTGAACACGCTTTCGGTCACGACCACGCCGCCGATCAGCAGCGCAATGCCGAGTCCGATCACGGTGACGATCGGCACCGCCGCATTACGCAGCGCGTGGCGGAACAGCACCTTGCGCTCGATCTGGCCCTTGGCGCGCGCGGTGCGGATGTAGTCCTCCGACAGCACCTCGAGCACGCTGGTGCGGGTCATGCGCGCAATCAACGCGATATAGATCACCGACAGCGTCACCGAAGGCAGGATCAGCCGCTGCACCCAGCCGCCAAATCCTTCCGCTATCCGCTGATAGCCCTGCACCGGCAGCCAGTTCAAATAGACCGCGAACAGATAGATCAGGAGATAGCCGATCACGAACACCGGCACGGAAAAGCCGAGCACCGAAAATCCCATCACGATGCGATCAATCCATGAGCCGTGCCGGTGCGCCGCCAGCACGCCGAGCGGAACCGCCACCAGCACGGCGATCAGGATGGTGAAGAACGCCAGCGACAGCGTCGGCTCGATGCGCTCGCCGATCAGCTGGGCGACGGTCTTCTTGAAAAAGAAGCTCTCACCGAAATCGCCGCTCAGCACCTTGGCCGACCAGATAAAGAACTGCTCCACCATCGGCCGGTCGAGGCCGAGCTGGCCGCGGATCTGCGCCACCTGTTCGGTGGTCGCGTTGTCGCCGGCGATGATCGCCGCCGGATCCGAGGGGGTCAGGCGCAGCATCAGGAAGATGAACACCGCGACCACCAGCATCACCGGGATCGTGCCGAGCAGTCGCCGGAACAGGTAGCCATACATCGAACGATCGATCCCTCGAAAGCAGCGAGCGGCGGAGAACCGCCGCCCACCGTCGTCACCTTACTTCGTGATTTCCACGTTCCAGAGCACCGGCGCCGGTGCAACCAGAAAACCCTTGACGTTCTTGCGCATGGCCACCGGCGCCACGTACTCGCCGACCGGAATCTCCGGCGTGAACTCGATGACGCGCAGTTGCACCGCCTCCGCAATCGCCTTCTGCTTGGCAGGATCGGTCTCGCGGGCGAAGTCGTCACGCAGCTTCTCGAGCTTCTCGTCGCAGGGCCAGCCGAACGACGCCTTGTCGCAGGACGCGTTCACATAGGCGGTCGAGACCGGGTTCATCACGTCGGCAGTGACCCAGGCCGTCAGGAACGCGTTCCAGCCGCCGGCCTCCGGCGGGTCCTTCTTGGTGCGGCGGGCGACCAGCGTCTGCCAGTCCATCGACTGCATGTCGACCTTGAAGCCGGCTTTCTCCATCAGCGACTTCGCCACCGGCGCGAGATTGGTCAGCGCCTTGAGGTCGGTGGAGTGCATCAGCAGCACCGGCGTGCCGTCGTAGCCGGCTTCCTTCAAGAGCTCCTGCGCCTTCTTGGCGTTGGAGGTAAGGAGTCCGTCCATACCCTTGGTGGTGCCGAACGGCGTGTCGCAGATGAACACCGCCTTGCATGGCTTGATGTAGTTCTCGTCGCCGACGGTCGCCATCAGGAAATCTTCCTGGTTGAAGGCGTACCACAGCGCATGACGAATCTTCGGATTGTCGAACGGCTTGTGCAGCGTGTTGGGGCGGAAGACATATTGCGCCTTCAGCTGCGGCGACACGAAGACGGTGACACCCGGATCGTTCTTCAGGGTTCCGAGCAGGTCGTGGCTCGGCTGCTCGAGGAAGTCGATCTCGCCCTTTTGCAACGCATTGATCGCCTGCTGCGCGTCGGAGATGGCACGCCACTCGACGCGGTCCACCTTGGCGACCTTGCCGCCGGCCAGACCCGACGCCGGCTCGGAGCGCGGCTTGTACCTGTCGAACTTGATGTAGACCGTCTTGTCGCCCGGCTTCCATTCATCCTTGACGAAGACGAAGGGGCCGGAGCCCGTGAAATCATCGATCTGTTTGTTGGGATCCGTGTCGGCGACGCGCTTGGGCATCATGAACGGCACGTTGGACGAGGGTTTTGACAGGCCGAGCAGCACCAGGCCGGTCGGTTCCTTGAGCTTGATGGTGAAGGTTTTTGCATCGACCGCATCGATGGACTCGACGAAGGTCATCATCTTCTGACCGACGGAATCCTTGATGGCCCAGCGCTTGATCGAGGCGATGCAATCCTCCGACGTCACCGGCTTGCCGTCGTGCCACAACAGGCCCTCGCGCAGCGTGAAGGTGTAGCTCTTCTTGTCGGGCGCGGTTTCGTATTTGTCGACCATCTGCGGCTGGACCTCGCCCTTCTCGTCCTGGGCGAGCAGCGTGTCGTAGATCATGTAGCCGTGATTGCGCACGATATAGGCGGTGGTCCAGATCGGATCGAGGATCTTCAGGTCCGAATGCATCACCGCGCGCAGCGTCGTCTGGGCCAGCGCTGGCGCCGGCGCAACCGCGATGCCGGCCGCACATGCGGCAGCAAGGATGGCTTTCTTGAACACGTTCATTTTTTAACCTCCCTTGGCCCGGCAAGACCGATCCAGGCCATTACCGGCAAGATTGACACAGTACCCCCACCCGGCCAAGTCCGGGACCGCCTCCGCTACCATCCGACTATCGGCGGTGCCTGCGGCAAAATCCCCAAGCTAAAAGCGTGCCAGAAACTCGGCCGGGCACAATTGCGCACCGGAGCGCGAGGCCGGCGCGGTGCGCATGCGGAGGGTGCCTTCCCGGCGGAGTCGCATCAACGCGCGCCTTTTTGCTTTACAATTCGGGTGCTGTTCCCTCTCGTAGGCGGACTCGCCAAGAACACTCCCATCAAGAACCGAGAGCACCTCATGAACCCCGCCAATCTTCCCTTCGACTCCGAAGCCATGCTGCAGGGGCTCAAGAGCTGGGTCGAATGCGAAAGCCCGACCTGGGATGCCGCCGCGGTCGAGCGCATGCTCGATCTTGCGGCGCGGGAAATGGCGATCATGGGTGCGACCATCGAGCACATCGCGGGCCGGCAGGGCTTTGCCGGCTGCGTCCGGGCGCGCTTTCCGCATCCGAGACAGGGCAAGCCCGGCATCCTCATTGCCGGCCATCTCGACACCGTGCATCCCGTCGGCACCATCGAAAAGCTGCAATGGCGGCGCGAGGGCAACAAGTGTTTTGGCCCCGGCATTTTTGACATGAAGGGCGGCAATTACCTGACGCTGGAGGCGATCCGGCAACTCGGACGCGCTTCCTTCACCACGCCGCTGCCGATCACCGTGCTGTTCACGCCGGACGAGGAAGTCGGCACTCCCTCCACCCGCGACATTATCGAGGCGGAGGCAGCGCGCAACAAATATGTGCTGGTGCCGGAGCCCGGCCGCGAGAACAACGGCGTCGTCACCGGCCGCTACGCCATTGCACGCTTCAATCTGGAGGCTATCGGCCGGCCGAGCCATGCCGGCGCGACGCTGTCCTCCGGCCGCTCCGCGATCCGCGAGATGGCGCGCCAGATCATCGCGATCGACGGCATGACCACGCCGGACTGCACCTTCTCGGTTGGGATCGTGCACGGCGGCCAATGGGTCAACTGCGTCGCCACCACCTGCACCGGCGAGGCGCTGAGCATGGCGAAACGCCAGGCCGATCTCGACAAGGGCGTGGAGCAGATGCTGGCGCTGTCGGGAACGTCCAACGACGTCACCTTCAAGGTGACGCGTGGCGTCACGCGGCCCGTGTGGGAGCCCGGCGCAGGCACCATGGCGCTCTACGAAAAGGCCAAGGCAATTGCAAAAGACCTCGGCCAGGAGTTGCCGCATGGCAGCGCCGGCGGCGGCTCCGACGGCAACTTCACCGGCGCGATGGGTGTACCCACGCTCGACGGGCTCGGGGTGCGCGGCGCGGATGCCCATACGCTGAACGAGCATATCATCGTCGACAGCCTCGCCGAGCGCGGCCGCCTGATGGCGGGATTGCTGGCGACGCTGGAATAGAGTGAGCGCATGATTTCCTTCAAGACCATTCGCGCGAGGGCGGAAAAGCGCAAAGGCGGACCCAAAGCGCTGACAAAACTCCTGCCCGACAAGCCGGATGCGAAAGCGCTCGCAAAGCTGCCAGACGACCGCATTCTCGCGGAGATGACGAAGCGTGTTTTCTCGGCAGGCTTTGCCTGGAGCGTGATCGAAAACAAGTGGCCCGACTTCGAAAAGGCCTTTCTCGGCTTCAAGCCGGCAAAGCTCGCGTTTCAGCCGGACGAGTTCTGGCACGCGCTGCTCGACGACAAGCGCATCGTCCGTAACGGCGCAAAGATCATGTCGGTGCGCGACAACGCGCAATTTGTCCAGGAGATTGCCAAGGAACATGGCAGCTTTGGCAAATTCCTGAGCAATTGGCCGGCATCCGACGAGATCGGCCTGCTCGATCTTCTCAACAAGCGCGGCAGCCGGCTCGGCGGCAATACCGGGCAGATGTTTTTGCGTTTCGTCGGCTGGGACGGGTTTGTCACCTCAAAGGATGTGGTGGCGTGCCTGCGCGACGCCGGCGTCGACATCGCGGAGGAAGTGAAGTCGAAGGGCGACCTCGCCAAGGTGCAGGCGGCGTTCAACGCCTGGGCCGAAGAGACAAAGCTGCCCTACGCCCATCTTTCGCGCATCTGTGCCCTTTCGGTTGGCGAGAACTATCAGCCATAAGTCGTGCGCGCGCATTCGCCCATGCGGCATGCAATTCCGGAATTGCTCCGCGGCTTGCGCCGATCACGACGACGTGTCTAACGTCAACCGCCAGGACGACAGAACGAGACAAGAATGACCCGCATCGCCGTTGGCGGCTTCCTGCACGAAACCAACACGTTCGCGCCGACCAAGGCGACTTATGATGCCTTTGTGCACGGCGGTGGTTGGCCGCGGATGGAGATCGGCACCAATGTGCTGAAGACATTGCGCCGCATCAATGTGGGCCTAGCGGGTTTCATCGAAGCCGCCGAGGCCGAACGCTGGGAGCTGGTGCCGACAATTTTCACCGCTGCCACGCCTTGCGCGCATGTCACCGAGGATGCATTCGAGCGGATCGCCAAGGTCATGGTCGACGGCATCGCCGCGGCAGGAAAGATCGATGCCGTCTATCTCGACCTGCATGGCGCGATGGTGACGGAACATCTCGACGACGGCGAAGGCGAAATTCTGGCGCGGGTGCGCAAGGCGATCGGCAAGGACCTGCCGCTGGTCGTCAGCCTCGATCTGCACGCCAATGTCACGCCCGAGATGGTGGAGCATGCGGATGCGCTGATCGCCTACCGCACCTATCCGCATGTCGACATGGCCGACACCGGCCGCGCCTGCGCGCGTCATCTCAAGCTGATGCTGGAGACCAGGCAGCGTTTCGCAAAGGCGTTCCGGCAATTGCCGTTCTTGATTCCGATCAGCTGGCAATGCACCAACGACCAGCCGACCAAGGGCATCTACGAACGGCTCGCGACACTGGAGAGCGCGAATGTGCCGACGCTGTCCTTTGCACCGGGCTTTCCGGCCGCCGACTTCATCCATTGCGCGCCCAGCGTGTTCGCCTATGGCCGGACGCAGGCTGCGGCAGACGCGGCCGCCGATGCGATCGCAGCGCTCGTCGAAAGCCATGAGGATGATTTCGACGGCAAGATCTGGTCGCCCGATGAGGGCGTGCGGCACGCCATGGAGCTGGCGAAGTCTGCGACGAAGCCCATCGTCATCGCGGACACCCAGGACAACCCGGGCGCCGGCGGTGATTCCGACACCACCGGCATGCTGCGCGCGCTGGTGCGTAACAACGCGCAGCGCGCCGCCACCGGCGTGATCTACGATCCGGAATCGGCCAGGACCGCGCATGCCGCGGGCGAAGGCAGCACCGTGACGATGGCGCTTGGCGGCAAATCCGGCATTCCCGGCGACGCGCCATATAAAGAGACCTTCGAGGTCGAGAAGCTTTCGGACGGAAACTTTATCGCGCCGGGGCCGTATTTCGGAGGACGCGTGATGGACATGGGACCGTCGGCATGCCTGCGTATCGGCGACGTCCGCGCCGTGGTCGCCTCCAACAAGGCACAACTCGCCGATCAGGCGATGTACCGCTATGTCGGCATCGAGCCGACCAAACAGGCAATCCTGGTCAACAAGAGCTCCGTGCATTTCCGCGCCGATTTCGAGCCGATTGCCGAAAAGCTGCTGATCTGCGCGGCGCCCGGCGCGATGCCGGCCGACACCGCAGACCTGCCGTGGACGCGACTGAAACCCGGCATCCGCGTCAAGCCGAACGGCGCTCCCTTCATCCCCGCAACCAAATCACGATCAACCGGATAACAGACAATGCCCACCATCGAACGCATCGACGGCTACGCCGATGAACTCACCGCCATTCGCCGGGACTTGCACGCCCATCCCGAGATCGGCTTCGAGGAGGTGCGCACCTCGGGCATTGTCGCCGAAAAGCTGAAAGGCTGGGGCATCGAGGTGCATCGCGGCCTCGGCGGCACCGGCGTGATCGGCGTGCTCAAGGGCAAGGGCAATGGCGGCAAGCGCATCGGGCTGCGCGCCGACATGGACGCGCTGCCGATGGAAGAGAACACCAATCTGCGCTGGCGCTCGACCATTCCCGGCCGCTTCCACGGCTGCGGCCATGACGGCCACACCACCATGCTGCTAGGCACCGCGCGTTATCTGGCGGAAACCCGCAATTTCGACGGCACCGTGCACTTCATCTTCCAGCCGGCCGAGGAAGGCCTTGGCGGCGCGCGTGCCATGATCAAGGACGGACTGTTCGAGAAATTTCCCTGCGACGAGCTGTACGGCCTGCACAACGCGCCCGACCTGAACCATGGCGAGATCGCCATCCTCCCCGGCCCCGCCATGGCGGGTGCGGATTTCTTCGACATCGTCATCACCGGCTACGGCGCGCACGGCGCGATGCCGGAGCGCTCCAAGGACCCCGTCGTCATCGCCATGACGGTGGGCCAGGCGCTGCAAAGCATCGTCAGCCGCAACGTCGATCCCCTGCAGGCCGCCGTGGTGTCGATCACGCAGATCCACGCCGGCTCGGCCTACAATGTGATCCCGGGCGAAGCCAAACTGTGCGGCACGGTGCGCTTCTTCTCCGACGAGGTCCGCGCGCTGATTCGCGAGCGCATGCGCACGATCTGCGCCGGCATCGCGGCCGCCTTCCAGGTCGAGATTTCGGTCGAGATCCGCGACATCTTCAGCGTGCTGGTGAACCAGGAAGAGCAGTCCAAGATCGTCGAGGACGTAGCGCGCACCGTGGTCGATCCGGCAAAGGTCATCACGCGCTCGCAGCCGAAAATGGGCAGCGAGGATTTTGCCGACATGCTGCAGACCATTCCCGGCGCCTATTTCTGGGTCGGCCATGACGGCTCGGTGCCGGTGCACAATCCCGGTTACGTGCTCGACGACAAGATCTTGCCGATCGGCGCCAGCATGTTCGCCCGTATCATCGAAACCCGTCTCCCGGCAGGTGCCCATGCATAAGACCAAGCAAGAAGAAGCCGTCACCTCCCTGCATGATCTCTCCGCCCATGATTTGATCGCGGGCTACAAGGCAAAGCAGTTCTCGCCCTCGGAAGTGCTGGAGGACGTGATCGCGCATGTCGCGCGCTGGGAGCCGCATATCAAGGCGCTCTATTTGTTCGATCCCGACGGCGCGCGCAGGGTGGCGAAGGCCTCGACCGACCGCTGGACCAACGGCGAGCCGGGCGGCGTGCTCGACGGCGTGCCGGTCACCATCAAGGACAACGTTGCCAGCAAGGGCCAGCCGGTGCCGCTGGGCGCAGCAAGCGTGCCGCTGGTGCCGGCGGAGCGCGATGCACCGCCGGTGGCGCGGCTCCGCGAAGCCGGCGCGGTGATCTTCTCGAAAACCACCATGCCGGATTACGGCATGCTGTCCTCGGGCTTGTCGAGCTTCCATCCCCTCACCCGCAATCCCTGGGATCTCTCCAAGAATCCCGGCGGCTCCTCCGCCGGTGCGGGCGCGGCAGCGGCGGCCGGCTACGGCCCGCTGCATCTCGGCACCGACATCGGCGGCTCGGTCCGCCTGCCCGGGACGTGGTGCGGCCTCGTCGCACTGAAGCCGAGCCTTGGCCGCGTGCCGATCGATCCACCCTATGTCGGCCGGGTCGCAGGCCCGATGACGCGCACGGTGGACGATGCCGCGCTGATGATGAGCGTGCTCGCAAAGCCTGACCGCCGCGACGGCATGAGCCTGCCGGCGCATGACATAAACTGGAAGGCGCTGGACAAGTCGCCGCGCAAGCTGCGCTTCGGCCTGATGCTGGATGCCGCAGGGCAAGCGCTGGAGAAGCCGGTGCGCGAGGTCGCCGTGAAGGCCGCCAAGGCGTTCGAGGCCGCCGGCGCCGTCGTCACCGAGGTCGACGGCATCCTGACCCGCGAGATGCTCGACGGCATCGACAATTTCTTCCGCGCCCGGCTGTGGGGCGATCTGACGAAACTGCCGGAAAAGGAGCGCGCCAAGGCGCTGCCCTACATCCTGCAATGGGCCGAGGTCGGCGCAAAGCTCTCCGGCGTCGAAGTCATCAACGGTTTCAACCAGACCATGGCGATCCGCGCTGCTGCGGCAAAGCTGTTCTGCGAGCTCGACTACCTGATCTCGCCGGTCTCGCCGGTGGTGAATTTCCCGGCGGAGTTCGCCGCCCCACTCAACGACCCGCAAAAGCCGTTCGAGCACATCGGCTACACCATGCCGTGGAACATGTCGGAGAACCCGGCCGTGTCCATCAATGGCGGCTACGACAAGCATGGTTTTCCAATCGGCGTGCAGATTGTCGGCCGCCGCTTCGACGACATCGGCGTGCTCGCCATGGCCAAGGCCTTTGAAGGCCTCCGCGGCGCGCAAAAACCGTGGCCCTTGCCGCCGAAGAAGTAGCTCCCTGTCATTCCGGGGCGCCGCGCAGCGGCGAGCCCGGAATCCATAACCACGATCGTGAGTATGGATTCCGGGCCTGCGCCTTCGGCGCATCCCGGAATGACGACTTCAGAAACGGCAACGAACAACACCAAGGAAACACCCATGGCGTATGAGACGATCAAGTATGAGGTGTCGGAGCAGATCCTCACCATTACGCTGAACCGGCCGGACAAGCTCAACGCCTTCACCGGCCAAATGCAGCAGGAGCTGATCGCCGCCTTCGACGCCGCCGACAAGGATGACGACATCCGCGCCATCATCGTCACCGGCGAAGGCCGTGGCTTCTGCGCCGGCGCCGATCTTTCCTCGGGCGCCAACACCTTCGACCGGGATGCACGGCGCGGGCCGGTGAAGCGGCTCGCCTCCGGCGCGGTCGATTACAGCGACCCGCAGGTGCGCGACGGCGGCGGCCAGGTAACCTTGCGCATCTTCAAGTGCCTGAAGCCGGTCATCGCCGCGGTCAATGGCCCGGCCGTCGGCATCGGCGTCACCATGCAGCTCGCGATGGACATTCGTATCGCCAGCGAAGCTGCCCGCTTCGGCTTCGTGTTCTCCCAACGCGGCATCGTGCCGGAGGCCGCCTCGAGCTGGTTTCTGCCGCGCATTGTCGGCATCTCCCAGGCGCTCGAGTGGTGCTACACCGGCCGCGTCTTTTCCGCGCAGGAAGCCCTGGCCGGCCGCCTCGTCAGCAAGGTGGTGCCGCCAGACGAGCTCCTGCCGACCGCGCGTGCGCTAGCGAAAGAGATCGCCGCCAAGACCGCGCCGGTATCGGTGGCGCTGATCCGCCAGATGATGTGGCGCATGATGGGCGCCGACGATCCGATGGAAGCGCACAAGGTCGACAGCCGAGGCATTTACGCGCGCGGCCGTTCCGACGACGTCAAGGAAGGCGTGGTCTCGTTCCTGGAGAAGCGCCCGGCGCAGTTCAAGAACAAGGTGTCGAGCGACATGCCCGATTATTTCCCGTGGTGGGACGAGCGAGAATACAAGTAACGAGCACGCGCCACAAATACGGCTGTCGTCCCGGCGAAAGCCGGGACCCATAACCACAGGGTTGTGTTGTTGGAGCGAGCTGAAGCTCCAGCCTTCGTCAAACCACGTCCTGTGGTTATGGGTCCCGGCTCGCGCTTCGCTTGGCCGGGACGACAGCTAATTCATCACCAACGCCACGCGCCCGATCGCCTTGCGCTCGATCAACAGCCGCATCGCCTTGGCGTAATCCTGCAGCGGCAGGCGGTGCGAGACATTGGGCCGCAGTTTTCCGGCCTCCGCCCATTCGAGCAGATCCTTCAGCCGCTTCTCGCCGAGCGCCGGATTCCTGCGCACCGCCTCGCCCGCGCGGACGCCGAGCACGCTGGCGCCCTTGATCAGCAGCAGGTTGGTCCTCGCCTGCCCGATGCCGCCGGTGAAACCGATCACCAGCAGCCGGGCGCCCCAGTTGATGCAGCGCATCGAGTTCTCGAACACTTCGCCGCCGACGGGGTCGAACACGACGTCGGCGCCGCGGCCATCCGTGATGTGTTTCACTGCGTCGCGGAACGGTTCGCGGTCGTATCGTATGAGATGATCGGCGCCGCGCGATCTGGCGATCTCCAGCTTCTCGTCGCTTGAAGCGGTCGCGATCACGGTCGCGCCCAGCATCTTGCCGAGCTCAACGGCAGCAAGACCAACTCCGCCGCCGGCTCCGTGCACCAGCAGCACTTCCCCCGGCTTGACCTGTCCACGATCGACCAGCGCGTGATAGGCCGTGCCATGGCCGGCGAGAAACGTCGCGGCCTCCGCATAGTCGAAGGTGGAAGGCATCGGGACCAATTGTGCCGGCGTCACCACCGCCTCGCTGCAATACGCGCCGTGGCGCATCTTGACGATGACCTTATCGCCAACCGTCACACCTTTCTCGGCGATGTCCGCCTCGACCACATCGCCTGCCGCTTCCACGCCCGGCGTAAATGGCAGCGGCGGCTTGAGCTGATACTCGCCCGCCGCCATCAGCACGTCGGGAAAATTGATTCCGGCGGCGCGAATCGCGACGCGGACCTCGCCCGGCTGCAGCGGCGCCGACGGAATCTCTTCCAGTCGCAGCCGCTCGGGCGGGCCGAGCTCGCGGCAGACGACGATCTTCGGCATCAGGCCGCGCTCGCCTTCTGCCGCTGTAGCGCCTCGCGGATCAGCGGCAGGCGGTCATTGCCAAAATACATGTCGGTCTTGTCGATGAAGATGGTCGGCGAACCAAAACCGCCGCGCGCCATCACCTCCTCGGTGTTGGCCTTGAGCTGATCCTTGATCGCCTGATCGCCGATCCCCGCAAGGAATTTCTGGGCATCGATGCCGACGCTCCTGCAGATGTCGGCTAGCACCGCGTCCTGCGAGATGTCCTTGTCGCCGCCCCAATACGCCTCGAACACCGCGCGCGCGAACGGCACCATGTCCTTGTTGCCGAGCCAGATGCAGCCGCGCATCGCCTTCACGCTGTTCACCGGAAACACGGTCGGCGGCATCTTGATCGCAAGCCCCGCCGAGCGGGCCCAGTCGGCGAGATCCTTCTTCATGTAGCGCGCCTTCAGCGGCACCGGCGCCTCGCGCTGCGCATAGACGCTCGGGTTGACGGTGTTGAAGATGCCGCCGACCAGGATCGGCCGCCAGATGATGTCGGCGGAAAACTCCTTCGCCAGCGGCTGGATGTTGTGCCAGGCGAGATAGGTCCAGGGACTGGAGCAGTCGAAGAAGAATTCGATCATGGTGTTTTCCTTATCTTGTTCGATGTATCAGTTTGCGTCATTCCGGGGCGCGCCGAAGGCGCGAGCCCGGAATCCATACTCACAATGGTGGTTATGGATTCCGGGCCCGCCGCTACGCGGCGCCCCGGAATGACGAGGAGTCATTTCCTCCCGAGCACTTCCTTCGCCATCCCTCCGAACATCACCTTGCGCGTCTCTTCGTTGAACGGCTCTTTGACGAATTTCCCGATCGCGAGCCCCGCCTGCAGCTTCGGCCGTGCGCGCAAGGTCGCGTACCAGCGTTTCACGTTCGGATAGTCGTCGAGGGTAAAGCCTTGCGCCTTGTGCGTCATGGTCCACGGAAAACAGGCGATGTCGGCGATCGTGTATTCATCGCCCGCCACATACGCGCCGGTCCTGCCGAGCTGGCGGTCGAGCACGCCGTAGAGCCGCGCCGCCTCGTCGCGGTAGCGCTCGATGGCGTAGGGAATCTTCTCCGCCGCATAGAGCGCGAAATGGCCGTGCTGACCCAGCATGGGCCCGAGCCCACTCATCTGCCACATCACCCACTGGATAACGTTGGAGCGCGCCCGCAATTCCGTCGGCAGGAAACGCCCGGCCCTGTCGGCGAGATAAATCAGGATGGCGCCGGTCTCGAACACCGCGAACGGCCCGCCGCCATCGGCAGGCGCATGGTCGACGATGGCGGGAATGCGGTTGTTGGGGCTGATCGCGAGAAATTCAGGGCGAAACTGCTCGCCGGCGCGGATATTGACCGGGACGACCCGATAGGGGAGCCCGAGTTCCTCCAGCATGATCGAGATCTTCCAGCCGTTCGGCGTCGGCGCGTAATGCAGGTCGATCATGGCGCGCGAACGTGCCTCCCCTGATAGCCCCGGTGGGACTTTCGTTGTTCTGTACCTCGACCATAAGACATGGCATGGAGACGCTCAATCACAACCAAACGCGTTCTCCGGGAGGCTCCCATGCTGTTTCCAACCACGATTGCCGGTTCGCTACCGAAGCCGGAATGGCTGGCCGAGCCGAACATGCTGTGGGCGCCATGGAAGGCCAAGGGCGACGAGCTGGCGCGGGCCAAGCGCGACGCCACGCTGTTGGCGGTGAAAATGCAGGAAGACGCCGGCATCGACATCCTTACCGAGGGCGAGCAGGCGCGGCAGCATTTCGTGCATGGCTTTCTGGAGAAGGTCGACGGCATCGACTTCGCCCACAAGGTCGAGATGGGAATCCGGAAAGATCGCTACAAGGCGATGGTGCCGCAGGTGGTGGCGCCGTTGAAGCTGAAGGGCCGCGTCCACGCGGATGAGGCGCGCGCGGCACGCACCCACACCACACGCCAGCTGAAATTCACCCTGCCCGGCCCGATGACCATCGCCGATACCGTTTCGGACAATCACTATGGCGACAAGGTCAAGATGGCCTTCGCCTTCGCCGAGCTGCTGAACGAGGAGGCAAAAGCGCTGCAAGCCGACGGCCTCGACATGATCCAGTTCGACGAGCCCGCCTTCAATGTGTTCATGGATGAAGTCCCGGTCTGGGGCATCCAGGCGCTGGAGCGCGCCGCGCAGGGGCTGAAATGCGCCACCGCCGTGCACATCTGCTACGGCTACGGCATCAAGGCCAACGTCGACTGGAAGGAAACGCTCGGCAGCGAGTGGCGGCAATACGAGGAGATTTTCCCGGCGATTGCCAAAAGCTCGATCCAGCAGGTCGCGATCGAATGCCGAAACTCCAAGGTGCCGCTCGATCTGCTGGCGCTGCTCAAGGGCAAGAAGATCCAGGCCGGGGTGATCGATGTCGCCAGCGACACGGTCGAGACTGCGGAGGATGTCTGCAAGGTGATCGACGACGTCTCGAAATTCGTCGCGCGCAGCGACATCATCGCGACCACCAATTGCGGCATGGCGCCGATGCGGCGCGATATTGCCGAGGCCAAACTGATGGCGCTCGGGGCCGGCGCAAAGCTGGCGCGGCAGCGGTTCGGCTGATGCGGCTGTCTGCGCTGGTCCTTGCCGCCCTCTTCCTCGTGCTGTCGCCGGCAGCGCATGGGGAACCGCGCGACGTCTTGCGCAACTGTCAGGCGCTGCTCGACCGCGCGACGCAATCGTCAGCTGCCGACAAGCCGAGCGACGCCGACATCGCGCGCTGCCGCCAGGTCGTGCGCGACTGGACGCTGCGGGACTCGCGCATGCTGGTGGATGAGCAGGGCCGCCCGCTGCGCTAAGGCTGGTTCGCGCTCGGGTGCAGCACCGGCCGATATCCCGCCGCCAATGCCCGTAGTGTCGAGGGCGGCGTCAGCAGCATGCCACCCCAGATCGGGTTCTGCGTCTCGCAATAACCGGACGGCGACCATCTCAGCGTGCGCCCCCACAGGATCAGATGGCTTTGCGTGCCTTCCTGCAACATCGCACCGTCGGGCAATTCCGAGAGCGGCACCGTCAGCGGGTATAGCCGTTTCTTGCCGCGATCCAGCCGCTCGCGATGCAGGACCGCATCGATATCGCGCGCCAGAACGCGGCTGACGCGGTTGCCCTCCTCCCAGCAACTGCGGAACCGTTCAGCGTCATCGCGGCGGCAGAAGAAGCAAGGGCGATGGCCGGCGGCGAGCGCTGTCGCTTCGTCCAGAAAGAAAAGTTCGGTCCAGCTGCGCCCGCCCATCACCTCGCGCCGTCGTCCCTGGAATTCGCAGAGGCAGATCAGCCAGGCCGGGTTCGACCAGCGCTTCCTCAGAAGCGTCTTCGTCGCGGGGTCATGGATGATGCCACGATTGCCGGTGAACAGGCCGCGATGCGGGTCGGCGACGATGTCGCCGGTGGGAAGGACGCGGTTCTGCAGGGGCATGGGCCCTCATACTCCGTCGTCATTCCGGGGCGCCGCGGAGCGGCGAGCCCGGAATCCATACTCACGATGGTGGCTATGGATTCCGGGCCCGCGCTGCGCGCGTCCCGGAATGACAAGCAACTACGACCGGATCGGCGGCGCATACGACAGCGCGGTGTCCCACGGAAAGTGAATCCACGTGTCCTGCGACACTTCCGTAATAAAGGTATCCACCAGCGGCCGGCCCTTCGGCTTGGCGTAGACCGCCGCGAAATGCGCATCCGGCATCATGGCGCGCACCAGCCGGCCGGTCTTGCCGGTATCGACGAGGTCGTCGACGATCAGAAGCCCCTTGCCGGTGCCGCCGCCGAGCTTCGCCACCATATCCGAGATGCCCTTGAGCACCTGAAGGTCGCCCTGCTTGGTGTGGTCGTAGCTCGCCACGCACACGGTATCGATGATGCGAAGCCCAAGCTCGCGCGCCACGATCGCCGCCGGCACCAGGCCGCCGCGGGTGATGGCGACGACGGCATGGAACGGCCCGACCTCGTTGAGCCGCCAGGTCAGCGCCCGGCAGTCCCGATGAAACTGGTCCCAGGAGACCGGAAACGCCTTCTCCGAACTGTTGTCAGCCATTGCCGTCTACGCTGCTATTGGTTTGAGCATGATCTTTTCCGAAAAACCGGTTCCCACTTTGCGCTAACGCGGCCCTTCGGGTCCGGATCATGTCTAGGCCGACTTCCGCGCTGCATGCAGCGCCGCCAGCATTTCCTTCACCGCTGACATCGCGGCGCCGAGCTTTTCAGGATCGCGCGAGCGCACCACCAGGTTGGTGTTCGGGCGCTGCTCCTCGTCCAGGAAGGGATAGCTGCCGATGATGGTGTCGGGGTGGGTATTGGCAATCTCGCGCAACGGCCCGCCGATATCGCCCTCCCGCGCATTGGCGCGCACCGAATCCGACAGCATCCGCACACCGCTCTTCAGCTTCGGCGCGACGATGTCCATCATGGCCTGCATGATCGAGGGCACGCCGGCCATCACGATCACATTGCCGATCTTGAAGCCGGGCGCCAGGATGGTCGCGCTCTGGATCAGCTCGGCGCCATCGGGGATGCGCGCCATCCGCAGCCGCGCCTCGTTCAGATCCTGCTCGCTCCAGCGCTCGCGAAACCGCGCCACCACGTCCGGGTGGTGGTCAATGCCGACGCCGAAGGCTTTTGCCACGCTGTCGGCGGTAATGTCGTCATGGGTCGGGCCGATGCCGCCGGTGGTGAACACATAGGTGTAGCGCTTCCGCAAGGCATCAAGCGCCGCGATGATGTCGCGCTCGTCGTCGGCGACGACGCGGACTTCCTTCAGGTCGATGCCGATATTGGTCAGATACTCGGCAATGAAGCCGATGTTCTTGTCCTTGGTCCGGCCGGACAGGATCTCGTCGCCGATCACAAGAATCCCCGCCGTGACGATCTCGCTCATGCCTCTTCCTCGCCCTGCCCCTTCGTTCAGGGGTCATCTGACATTGCCGGGGCAACGCCTTGAAGTCACGGGGTTTTGCTGCCGAAATAAGCAACCGCGCGCCGGTTTTTCGGGCATCCCCGTTTTCCTCCATAGCAAATGCCGCAAGCCAATGCATATCGCGCTGGCCCGGGCCTTGCTACCACCCCAAGAAGTCATGCACTGTGGTGCAGGACTCGAAGGGCGTCAGGGGTTTATGGCAGTTGCGTTCGACGAAATGAATGGCCCCGGCGGCGACGTCCGCCCGGCCTACCAGGAACTCTCCCGCTGGCTGAACGAGACGCCGCCGGACGCGCTGGAATATCGGCGCCAGGAAGCGGAATTGCTGTTCCGCCGCATCGGCATTACCTTTGCCGTCTATGGCGACGCGGAAGCCACGGAACGCCTGATCCCCTTCGATGTGATCCCGCGGATCATGTCGGGCAAGGAATGGACCATCCTCGAAAAGGGTCTGAAGCAGCGCGTGCGCGCGCTGAACATGTTCTTGCGCGACATCTATCACAGCCGCGAGGTGCTGCGCGCCAACATCGTCCCTGACGATCTGATCTTCCAGAACCCGGTGTTTCGGCCGGAGATGAACGGCCAGGCCGTGCCGCACGACGTCTACGTCCACATCGCCGGTATCGACATCGTCCGGGTCGATCCGGAAAACTTCATCGTGCTGGAGGACAACGCGCGCACGCCGTCCGGCGTGTCCTACATGCTGGAAAACCGCGAAATCATGATGCGGCTGTTTCCGGATCTGTTCGCGCGCCACCGTATCGCGCCGGTCGAGCGCTATCCCGACGAACTGCTTTCGGCACTGCGCTCGGTGGCGCCGAACAGCGCCTCCTCCGAGCCGACCGTGGCGCTGCTCACGCCCGGCGTCTACAACTCCGCCTATTACGAGCACTCCTTCCTCGCCGACAAGCTCGGCATTGAGCTCGTCGAAGGCCGCGATCTCATCGTCAAGAACGATGAAGTCTTTATGCGTACCACCGAAGGGCTGAAGCGGGTCGACGTGATCTACCGCCGCGTCGACGACGATTTTCTCGACCCCCTCACCTTCCGCCCCGATTCCGTGCTCGGCGTGCCCGGGCTGATGTCGGCCTATGCGGCCGGCAATATCACGCTCGCCAATGCGGTCGGCACCGGCATCGCCGACGACAAGGCGATCTACTCCTACATGCCCGAAATCGTGAAATTCTATCTCGGCGAGGAGCCGATCCTGAAGAATGTGCAGACCTGGCGCTGCCGCGAGCCGAAGGACCTCTCCTATGTGCTCGACAATCTCGCCGATCTCGTCGTCAAGGAAGTCCACGGCTCCGGCGGCTACGGCATGCTGATCGGGCCCGCCGCGACCAAGGCGACGATCGAGGCGTTCCGCGACAAGCTCAAGCGCGAGCCGGAAGGATTCATCGCCCAGCCGACGCTGGCGCTCTCCACCTGTCCGACCTGCACGGCGTCGGGCCTGGCGCCGCGCCATGTCGATCTCCGCCCCTTTGTGCTGACCGGCAAGGACCGCGTCACCATCGTGCCGGGCGGCCTGACCCGCGTGGCGCTGAAGGAAGGCTCGCTGGTGGTGAACTCGAGCCAGGGCGGCGGCACCAAGGACACCTGGATTCTGGACGGGTAAAAGATGCTGTCGCGTACCGCCGAAAACCTGTACTGGCTGGCCCGCTATGTCGAGCGTGCCGAATATATCGCGCGCACCATCGATGCGACCTTGCGCGTCACCGCGCTGCCCGCCGCCTATATCGGCAAGACCAATGAGTGGGAATCGGCGCTGCTGACCGCCGGCGTCAGCGCGAGCTTCTACGAGACCTATGAGGAGGCCAACGAAACCAATGTCGTGGAGTATTTGTCGTTCTCGGCGGTCAACCCCTCCTCGATCCGGAACTGCATCGAGAACGCGCGCCTTAACTCGCGCTCGGTGCGCACCGCGCTGACCTCGGAGATGTGGGACACCATCAACGGCGCCTGGATCGAGCTGCAGGAGCTCTGGAGCAAGGGCACGTCCTCGCGTGAGGAGCTGGCAAAGTTCTTGCGCTTCGTGCAGGAGACCTCGCTGCGTTTCGACGGCTCGGCTTACCGCACCATGCTGCGCAACGACGCCTTCTGGTTCTCCCGGCTCGGGCTGCATCTGGAGCGCGCCGACAACACCGCGCGTATTCTGGACGTGAAATATCACGTGCTGCTGCCGGAGGAGGAACATGTCGGTGGCCCGCTGGATTACTACCAGTGGACCTCGATCCTCCGCTCGGTCTCGGCACTGACGGCCTATCACTGGGTCTATCGCGAGACGCTGAAACCCTGGCTGATCGCGGATCTCTTGATCCTCAACGACACGCTGCCGCGCTCGCTCGCCAGCTGTTACGGTAATCTCGTGCGCAATCTCGACCAGATCGGCGTCGCCTACGGCCGCCAGGGCGCCTCGCAGCGCCACGCCCGCGGCATCCGCAACCGCCTCGAGCACAGCAACATGGACGACATCTTCCAGCACGGCGTGCACGAATTCATCCAGGAATTCATCGCCGACAATTCGCGGCTTGGCGAGATCATCACCAGGCAGTATTTGATTTGACCAACCACCGTCGTTCCGGGGCGGCTCGAAGAGCCGAACCCGGAACCTCGAGATTCTCAGGAGCGCAAGTGCGCTCCATAGTTCGATGCTGCGCATCGCCGGAATGACGGCGAAGAAAGAAACCCATGCGCCTGCGAATTGCCCATACCACCAGCTACCGCTACGAGCCGCCGGCCACCGGCGTGATCCAGATCCTGCGGATGACGCCCGGCAGCCATGACGGCCAGTATGTCGCGGAATGGCAGATCGATGTCTCCACCGACTCGCGCCTCGACGTGCACGAGGACGCCTTCGGTAATGTCACCCATGTGCTGACGCATGGCCCGATCGAGGAACTCGCCATCCATGTCGAAGGCCTGATCGAGACTCAGGACACCGGCGGCGTGCTGCGCGGGGCCGCCGAGCGTTTTCCGGAAAGCCTGTTCCTGCGACCGACCGCGCTCACTGCGGTCAATCCCGCAATGGCGCAGTTCGCCCGCGAGCTGCGCGCCGAAGCCGGCGACGATATCCTCGGCTTCCTGCATTCGCTCTTGGTGCAGATCTACGAGCACATGACGTTCGACGAGAACCCGACCAACAGCGGAACGTCAGCCGCCGAAGCGTTCACGGGCAAGCGCGGCGTCTGCCAGGACTATGCCCACATCTTCATCGCCTGCGCACGCTCCGGCGGCGTGCCCGCACGCTTCGTCTCCGGTCACTTCCTGCGCTCCGACGGCGTCACCAGTCAGGAGGCTGGTCACGCCTGGGCGGAGGCCTATGTGCCCGACCTCGGCTGGGTCGGCTTCGACGCCGCCAACGGCATCTGCACCACCGACGCCCACGCCCGCGTCGCCGTCGGCCTCGACTATCTCGGCGCCGCCCCGATCCGCGGCACCCGCTACGGCGGCGGCACGGAAACGCTGACGGTTTCGGTGAAGGTTGACCAGGCTGGGCGGCCGGGACAATGGCAGAGCCAGTCGCAGAGTTGAGGCCAAGGCCTCAACGGCCGTCATTGCGAGCGAAGCGAAGCAATCCAGCTTTCGTGCAACAAGAAGCTGGATTGCTTCGTCGCTCCGCTCCTCGCAATGACGGAGTCTATTTGTCCAGCCACACGTCCTCGAAGCGCAGGTTGTTGTACTGGCTGTTGTCGTGCGGCTTGAAATTACGCACATAAGGCTGCCAGCAATTGCCGGCCGAGCTGTGCAGGATCACCGGGCGCGCGGCGTCCTCGACCAGAATCCGCTCGATGTCCCAGACGATCTTCCTGCGCTTCTCCTTGTCGAGCTCGCGCGATTGCGCGGCCAGGAGATTGTCGACCTCGGCATTGCAATATTGCGTGTAGTTGCGCTCGGAGTTGCAGGAGTAGTTCTCCACCATATTGCCATCGGGATCATCGACGGAAACGCCGGTGACGTTGAGGCCGATGGTGTATTCCTTGCGCGAGAGCTTTGAATACCAGCGCGGCGTGTCGAGGATGTCGAGTTCGCCGACGATGTAGATTTTCTTCAGCTGGTCCGAGACGATCACCGCGGCGTCGCGATAGGCCGGCAGATTGCGGGTCTGGATCTTGATTGGCAGCGGCTTTGCCTCGCTGTAGCCGAGCCTCTGCATGATGGCCTGCGCCTCCGCGAGATTCTTCTCGGCGTCCGGGCCGTAGCCAGTCAGCGACTTCACCATGTCCTCCGGCATGCCCCACTCGCCCTCGGGGCGCGGCAGCATGGCGCCGCCCATCCGCGCCTGCCCTTCCATCAGGATGGCGTTGAACGGCTTGCGGTCGAGCGCCAGCGACATCGCCTTGCGAATATCGGGATTGTCGAACGGCGGATTGACGCGGTTGACCATGAGGTTGATCAGCGTGCCCGTCGTCGTCATCTCGCACACCGCCTTCGGCGCGCGCTCCCTGATGTCCTTCAAGAGCGGCACGCTGACATCGGAGGGAAAGGTGATGTCGAACTCGCCGGTCGAGAACGCCAGCATCCGCGTGGCGCGGCTGTCGATGGTGCGCACCGCGATCTCGTCGAGATAAGGCCGGTCCTTCTTGAAGTAATCGGGATTGCGCACGAGGCGAATTGATTGGCCGCGTGAGAACTCGACGAATTTGAACGGCCCGGTGCCCACCGGCTTGGTCCGCATCACCTGCTGCGGCACGTGGCAGGGATAGACTGCGGAGAAGGCGCTCGCCAGAAGTGCGAGCAGGCCCGGCTGCGGCTCGCTCAATTCGAACGTCGCCTCGTAGTCGCCGTTGATGCTGATGTCCCTGAGCTTTGTGTACCAGACCTTTCGCGGATTCCGCTTGAAGTCCTGCGTCTCGGACTTGCCGATCAGCATCCGCCAGGTGCACTGCACGTCTTTGGCCGTGAACGGCTGGCCGTCGTGCCACTTCACGCCCTGCTTGAGCTTGAAGGTGAGTTTTGTGTTCGTGGAGTCCCATGACCAACTTTCGGCGAGATCTGGAATCACTGTCTCCAGGCTTTCGTGCGGCTTGGCGGGATCGAACACCACGAGATTGTTGAACACCGCCGCAAACGGCATCACCGACGCAATGGTGGATTCTTCCAGCAGCGACGTCGAGGGCGGATTGTCGTTGTGATAGAGGCGAAGCGTGCCGCCCTTCTTCTGCGCGGCGGCGGGCGACGCCGCCAGCGCGGCCAATGCGAGTGACAGGAACACGGCTGTGGCGCGCATTTCGCCTCCCGAAATTCTTACTCTTGTTGGGAAGGAGCGTGCGCCAGACGGCCTGCGTAATCAATACGCGCAATTGCGATAGTCGGAGGCCTCGCAGGCCGCCATCATCTCATTGGCCTGCGCCATCTCGGCCGGCGACATTTCGTTCGACATTTCCTGCAAATTCACGTTTTAGCCGTTCGTTGCAGGTCATCCCACGGGGAATCGGGGGTTGGAGCCTTGCGTGAAATTCGTTACTAGTGGCCCCGCGGGGCGGAAGGCAGTTGGGGACTGGGAATGACCTATTGTTGTGGAATTCTGGTGCGCGACGGCCTCGTCATGATCGCCGATACCCGCACCAATGCCGGCCTCGACAATGTCTCGACCTTCCGCAAGCTGCATGTCTTCGCCAAGCCCGGCGAGCGCATTATGGCGGTCGCCAGCGCCGGCAATCTCGCCATCAGCCAGTCGGTGCTGTCGACCCTGACCGAGGGCATCCAGAACCACGACACCGGCGAAGTCGAAACCCTGATGAATGCGCCGACCATGTTTCAGGCGGCGCAGCGTATCGGCCGCGCCATCCGCCAGATCCACGCCACCGAAGGCCCGGCGCTGCGCTCGGAGGACGTCTCGTTCGACGTCTCCTTTCTGTTTGGCGGCCAGATCAAGGGCTCGCGGATGCGGCTGTTCATGGTCTACACCGCCGGCAATTTCATCGAATGCACCACCGACACGCCGTATTTGCAGATCGGCGAGCACAAATACGGCAAGCCGGTGCTCGACCGCGCCATGCATTACGACGTCGAGCTCTACGAGGCGCTGAAGACCGGCCTGATCTCGATGGACTCCACCATGCGCTCCAACCTCGGCGTCGGCCTGCCGATCGACGTGCTGGTCGTGCGCACCGATGCCTGCGACGCCGACCTCAATCACCGCATCGAGGCGGGCGAGCCCTATTTCCATGATCTGCGTTCGCGCTGGTCGGCGGCCCTGCGCGCGGCGCACCAGAACATCCCGCGACCGCCCTACAAGACCGAAGCAGAAGCAAAAAAGTAAAGGGAAGAGGAAATGGCCGAGGCAAAACAGAAGATCGCGCTCGTCACCGGCGCCGGCACCGGTGTCGGCCGGGCTGCATCGCTGGCGCTGATGAACGCGGGCTACACCGTGGTGCTCGCCGGGCGGCGCATGGAGATGCTGGAGGAGACGAAAAAGCTCGGCGACAATGTCGGCAAAAGCCTGTGCATCTCCGCCGACATGACGAGCCCGGCCTCGATCGCGGCCCTGTTCGCCAAGGTGGTGGAAAATTACGGCCGGCTCGACGTGCTCTTCAACAATGCCGGCATGGGCGCCCCGCCGGTCAATTTCGAAGACCTTCCGCTCGAGCAGTGGCAGGCGGTGGTCAACACCAACCTCACCGGCCCCTTCCTGTGCACGCAACACGCCTTCCGCATCATGAAGGACCAGGACCCGCGCGGCGGCCGCATCATCAACAACGGCTCGATCTCGGCGCATGCGCCGCGGCCGTACTCGTCGGCTTACACCTCGACCAAGCACGCCATCACGGGATTGACGAAATCGAGCAATCTCGACGGCCGCAAATACGACATCGCGGTCGGCCAGATCGATATCGGCAACGCCGCCACCCCCATGACCGACCGCATGGTGAGCGGCCCCGGCGTGATGCAGCCCGACGGCACAATGAAGCAGGAGCCGCGCATGGACGCCAAGGCGGTCGGCGATGCGGTTGCCTACATGGCGAGCCTGCCGCTCGACGCCAACGTGCTGTTCATGACCGTGATGGCAACGAAGATGCCGTTCGTGGGACGGGGCTAGGCACCCCTCTCACTCCGTCATCGCGAGGAGCGAAGCGACGACCCTTCTCCGCTTGCTCCGCAAGCTTCGCAGGGGCTTGGAGTCCGCCGAAGCTCGGAGAGCGAAGGCGGAAGCAATCCAGCTTTCTTGCTGCAGCGAAGGAAGCTGGATTGCTTCGCTTCGCTCGCAATGACGGCTGAGAGAGCTTCCGACTAATTAACTCGCTTCAATCGCTCGCCGATGAAGCGGCGCAACACCTGCTCGGCGACGTCGGACGGAACGGAAATGTCGAGGTCGCCGAGCATAAAATCGACGTCCGGATATCGATCGCTGCGCAGCGCCAGCGGTCCGCGCGGCCCGGGGAAGCGGATCACCGCATCCTGGCCGGGTTCTTTCGACTGCATCTCCTCCAGCGCCTTGCGGCGGTCGGTCCAGAACGTCGAAGTCTCCCGCAGCGTGATGTCGCGGCGGTAGATGAAAACGAAAGGGCGGAGATTGCCGGACGTCAGCCCGTATTCGCGCGGCAGCGGCGCAGACGCATAGGATGGCTTGCCGTCGGGCATCGGCTGGCCCTGCCTCGTCCTGAAATCGTGGAACGGCACGTCCATGACATAGGACGCGATGGAAAGAACCGGCGACGGCAGCAAATGCACGGCGCGCAGCGCGGGGCGGATGTAGTCGTAGGTCAGCCGTATGCCGGTCGCGCCGAAGACCTGCGGGCTGAAGTAAAGTGCGATCGCGGACAGCGCGACCAGCGCCCAGGTTCTGAGGCCATCTCGGGATGATTCCTCGCGGCGGCGAGCGCGCTGGACCAACGCGAGGTTAGCGGCGGTTGCAAGCAAGGCGGCGAGAGCCGCGACCCCCGTCACCGTCCCCATAGGCACCCAGCGCTGCTCAGCCGCGCTGGAAGAGCCAGGCGCCAGATCGTACGCAGAGAGGATCGCAATGTAGCCGCCGAACGCGATTGCCAGCCAAAGCACCACCGCGCCAAGATTGACCCAGAATTCGCGCCGGGACTCACGCGACCAGACGGACAAGCCCGCAACAAAGCGGCTCGCCAGCGTGAACAGCAGCGTCAGCAGCGTTCCTATGACCAGCGGCGTGCCGAGTGTCACCGCCATCAGCAGCAATCCCGCAGCGCCCGTGCCACCCCGCCCAGCCGCCGCCGTGATGGCTGCTCCCACCACGAAGCTGTCCAAATTTCTCATCACGCCATTGAGCCAGCCGATCGCGATCGCCGGCGCGGCAAAATTTGCCATCAGCAGGAAAGGAATGCTGTACCACGGCGCCTTCGCGCGGCGCATCAGATCCATCAGCAGGAATCCGGCGATGGACGCCGCCGCACACCGCCGCATGATGAGGAAGTAGTGGGTGTCCGGCTCGATGCCGATCAAACCGTATCTGTTGGTTTCGTAGATCGCATGCGCGACGAACGCGAACGGCACGGCTGCCCACAGCCACACCGGCACTTCGAACTGGCGTTGCCCGATCTGGATCATGCCGCGACGCTAGCGGCGTTGGTTTAATCCGACGTCAAGGATCCCCATGAAATCGCTACATTGCATTAGCAATCCGGCAACGGTTCTGCTGCCGGTTGTGCCCTACTCCAGCCGCTCCACCTTGCGCAGCGACGGGAACAGCTTCATCCAGAGCAGCGCGATCAGGATGGTGCCCACGCCGCCGAGCACGGCTGATGGCACCGTGCCGAACAGCGCCGCGGTGACGCCGCTCTCGAACTGGCCGAGCTGGTTCGAGGCGTTGATGAAGAGGAAATTCACCGCGCCGACGCGGCCGCGCATCTCGTCGGGCGTTGCAAGCTGCACCAGCGAGAAGCGGATCACCACGCTCACGGTGTCGGCCGCTCCCAAAATCGCCAGCGACAGCACCGACAGCCACATCCATTGCGACAGCGCGAACACCACCGTGGCCGCGCCGAACACGATCACCGCCTGAAACATGCGCAGTCCAACGTGACTGTTGATGGTGTAGCGCGCCAGCACGACGGTCATGAACAGCGCGCCGACCGCGGGCGCCGCGCGCAGGATACCGAGGCCGAGCGGTCCGGTCTGCAGGATGTCGCGGGCATAGATCGGCAGCAGCGCCACCACGCCGCCGAGCAGCACGGCGAACAAATCGAGCGAGATGGTGCCGAGGATTGCCGGGTTGTTGCGGATGAAGCGCACGCCGGCAAACACGTCGTCCGGCGTCGCGGAGTCCCTTACGGCGGGCGTCTCGGTCAGGCGGATCAGGCCCATGCTGGCGGCGGCGAACAGCGCGAAGGCGGCTATGATTCCGTACGCCGCGCTGGGCGCGAGCGCATAAGCGAGACCGCCAAGCGCGGGCCCGGTGATGGTGGCAATCTGCGCCGCGCCGCTCGAAATCGCGGTGGCGCGTTGCAGCGAGCCCTGCGGCGCGATCAACGGCAGCAAGGCCGCCAGCGCCGGACTTTCGAAGGCGCCGACGATTCCGAGCACGAAAGTCGCGATGAATATCTGCGTCACCGTGAGCCAGCCGGCAAAGGCGCCGCAAGCCAGAAACAGTCCAGTCAGGCCCTCGACGACTTCGCAGATCTGGACAACGCGCTTGCGCGAGTAGCGGTCCGCGGCGTGCCCCGCCACGAACAGCAGCAGCACCGTCGGAAGGAATTGCACGAGGCCGATCATGCCGAGGTCGAACGCGCTATCGGTCAGCTCATAAACCTGCCAGCCGATCGCAACCGCCCCGAGCTGGGTCGCGAAACGCGAAAAGCTCCGCGACAGCAGAAAAAGCAGAAATGATTTGTGCCTGAGCAGATCGCCCGCGCCGACAGGCATTACCGTGGACATGAGGGAAAGCGGTGGCCGACCGGGCGATGGATGTCAACGGATACGACCGCAACACGGCATTGCGCGCCACTGCGGCGCTGGCATAATCGCAAAGGGGACCGGGGGATTCATGCTGCAGCTGCAATCGGCGTTCGGCGTGGTGGCGTTGCTCGCGATCGCCTGGGCGTGCGGCGAAAACCGCCGCGCGGTTTCGCTCAAGCAGGCCGCCATCGGCCTCGCGGCGACCCTCGCCACCGCGATGGTGCTGCTCAAGCTGCCCGTGGTGGCGCGCGCCTTTGGCGTGATCAACGACGCGGTCGGCGCGATCTCTTCCGCCGCACGCGCCGGCTCCTCCTTCGTGTTCGGCTATGTCGGCGGCGGCACCTTGCCGTTCGAGCTGAAGGTGCCTGGCGCGGATTTCATCCTCGCCTTCCAGGCGCTGCCGATCGTGCTTGTCATGAGCGTGCTGACCACATTGCTGTTCTATTGGCGCATCCTGCCGCCGGTGGTGCGCGGCATGGCGTGGCTGCTCGAGCGCACGCTCGGCGTCGGCGGCGCGGTGGGCCTGTCCACCGCCGCCAACATCTTTCTCGGCATGGTGGAAGCGCCGCTGTTCATCCGCCCCTATCTCAATCAGCTGACCCGCGCCGAGCTGTTCCTGGTGATGACCGGTGGCATGGCCGGGATCGCCGGCACCGTGCTGGTGCTCTATGCCACGCTTCTTGCGCCATTGATCCCGGATTCGGCGGCGCATTTCGTCATCGCCTCGGTGCTGAGCGCGCCGGCGGCGATTCTCGTCAGCCTGATCATGGTGCCGGAAACGTCGGACAAGCTCACCGGCGGCGCATTGGCAAATCCGGATGCGCCTGCCACGAGCAGCATGGATGCGATCGTCAAGGGCACCACCGCCGGTCTCGAGCTCTTGCTCAACATCATCGCCATGCTGCTGGTGCTGGTCGCGCTGGTCTATCTCGCCAACGCCGTCATCGGGCTGCTGCCCGAAATCGGCGGCGCAAAGATCTCGCTGCAGCGCCTGCTGGGGCTTGTCATGGCGCCGGTATGCTGGCTGATGGGGCTGCCCTGGCCGCAAGCCGTCACCGCCGGCAGTTTGATGGGCACCAAGACGGTGCTGAACGAGTTGATCGCCTATATCGACATGTCAAAACTTCCCGGTGACGCGCTCGATCCGCGCTCGCGGCTGATCATGCTCTATGCGATGTGCGGCTTTGCCAACTTCGCCAGCCTCGGCATCATGATCGGCGGCCTCGGCACCATGGCGCCGGAGCGCCGCGACGAGATCAACGCGCTCGGGCTGAAGTCGATCGTGTCGGGCACGATCACGACGTGCTTGATCGGAGCGGTGGTGGGGGTGTTGACGTAGCACGCCATACCGTGACGCAAAACCGGGAACGGCTTTGGTCTTGTGCTCATATACCCGACGCACGATATCGTTGGTCACGCCCAGATAGAGCGTGCCGTGCTTCTTGCTCGCAAGCAGATAGACGTAATACGCCATCCGACAGCTGTGGTTATGGATTCCGGGCTCACCGCTTCGCGGCGCCCCGGAATGACACCGTCTTACGCCGTCAATTCCACCGTCTTGAAATCGGCCGGCAGGATCACTTCCAGCAATTCCACGTCGTCGGAGTAGTCCAGGATCATGTGACGGATTTTCGGCGGCTGGGTCCAGCAGCTGCCTTGCTGCATCATGGTCTCGCCGTGGCCTTCCATGTAGGTCTTCACCCAGCCCTTGAGCACATAGACCATCTGGAATTGGACGTCGTGGTAATGGAGTTTCGAGACTTCCTGCGGATTGCACGGCCCGAGCAGGCGGATGACATGCGCCTGGGCCAGCCCATGCGTGGCGTCCTTGATGCCGAGGTCGCGGTACTGCGCATAGGCGCGCAGGCCGTCGGCCCGAAAATCTTCCTCGCGGTGATGGCTGATGGCGATGCGCTGTTTCGGCCGTGTTTTCGGCTTGGCGGTGGTCGCATGTCCCTTCGACTTGATGGCCTTGCGCGCCGACGGCTTTGCCGCATTGCGCAGGCCCGTCCATTTCTTCTTCACCGCCGGCTGTGCCGCCGGCCGCGACGCCGCTTTTCGCCTCGCCATGTGTGCCTCCCGTTTTCGTTGATCGGGAGAGGCTAGCACAGAATTCGATTATTGTAGGGTTTGTCCGCCGAAGCTCGAAGAGCGAAGGCGGATGGGCAAAGGCGCGCTTGCGCCGTGCCCACCGTCACGCTCCGTGCACTCGAAGGTGGGCACGCTTCCGCCTTCGCTCTTTGAGCTACGGCGGACAGGTCGCTTTGCCCACCCCTGCGCACTTCGGCCTAATGCAGCTGGAAAACGCCGTTCACGGCGCGCAGCTCGGCCGGCTTGATCAGCCGGGAATGCGCCACGGTGACGGAGAACAGCGGTCCCTCGAGCTTCTCCTGCCAGAAAGCGAGAAAGTCCTGCAGCGCCGGGAATTTCGGGAACAGGTCGTAATTCTGCCAGACGTAAGTCTGCAGCAGTGACGGGTGATCCGGCATCCGATACAGGATCTGCGCCGTCGTCAGACCGTAACCCAGCACTTGTTTCCGGAAATCGTCGGAAACAACCCCAACCTGCGAGACCATGCCAACCTCCATTTAAGGAGCGCAGTTGTCGTGGTGGCGACTGCCGAGCCACCCCGCGGAGATGCGCTCACATGAGAGAAATGTGACGCACGAGACCAACGCATCTCAAGCCCGAATGGTTAACAAGTTGTTTAAAAATCTCGCGTTAGCAGCAGCTTACCGCACGTGCTAATCCGGGTCGGACCGGCCCGCGGACCGAATTAAGAATGTTAAACGAATCTGGCAGGTGCCTCTGGCGACTGCCAATTTTTCTGCTAGAAGCCCTTGCCCATCCCCAAACTCTGGCCTAAATCCTTCGCGACTGCCTTGGCACTCGCTAGGGCAGACTGCTAACACCCCCGAATTCAATAAACTCAGCAAGAACTTAGGAGGACTGCATGAAATTCCGTCCGCTTCACGACCGCGTCGTGGTCAAGCGCATCGACGCCGAAGAGAAGACCGCAGGCGGCATCATCATTCCCGACACTGCGAAGGAGAAGCCCTCCCAGGGCGAAGTCATCGCCGTCGGCCCGGGCGGCCGGGACGAAGCCGGCAAACTGATCCCGATCGACGTCAAGGTCGGCGACACCGTGCTGTTCGGCAAGTGGTCCGGCACCGAGGTCAAGATCGACGGTCAGGATCTCCTGATCATGAAGGAAAGCGACATCATGGGCGTCCTCGACGTCCCCGCTTCCAAGAAGAAAGCCGCCTAAGCGCCCTTCCCCACCTTTCCAGCAATCCCAAGGAACAACTCAGATGGCAGCCAAAGAAGTCAAATTCGCCGTCGAAGCCCGCGACAAGATGCTGCGCGGCGTCGACGTCCTCGCCAATGCGGTGAGGGTCACCCTCGGCCCCAAGGGCCGCAACGTCGTGCTTGACAAGTCGTTCGGCGCTCCCCGCATCACCAAGGACGGCGTCACCGTCGCCAAGGAGATCGAACTCGAGGACAAGTTCGAGAACATGGGCGCCCAGATGGTGCGCGAAGTCGCCTCCAAGGCGGCTGACGCGGCCGGCGACGGCACCACCACCGCCACCGTTCTGGCGCAGGCGATCGTCAAGGAAGGCGCCAAGGCGGTTGCCGCCGGCATGAACCCGATGGATCTGAAGCGCGGCATCGACCTTGCGGTCGAGGCTGTGGTTGCGGACCTCGAGAAGAACTCGAAGAAGGTCACCTCCAACGAGGAGATCGCCCAGGTCGGCACCATTTCGGCCAACGGCGATGCCGAGATCGGCAAGTTCCTCTCGGATGCCATGAAGAAGGTCGGCAACGAGGGCGTGATCACGGTCGAGGAAGCGAAGTCCCTGGAGACCGAGCTCGACGTCGTCGAGGGCATGCAGTTCGATCGCGGCTACATCTCGCCCTACTTCGTCACCAACGCCGACAAGATGCGCGTCGAGATGGACGACGCCTACATCCTGATCAACGAGAAGAAGCTCTCCTCGCTCAACGAGCTGCTGCCGCTGCTCGAAGCCGTCGTGCAGACCGGCAAGCCGCTGGTCATCGTCGCTGAAGACGTCGAAGGCGAGGCGCTCGCCACCCTCGTCGTCAACCGCCTGCGCGGCGGCCTTAAGGTTGCCGCCGTCAAGGCGCCGGGCTTCGGCGATCGCCGCAAGGCCATGCTGCAGGACATCGCGATCCTGACCGGCGGCCAGGCGATCTCGGAAGACCTCGGCATCAAGCTCGAGAACGTCAACCTCTCGATGCTCGGCCGCGCCAAGAAGGTGATGATCGACAAGGAGAACACCACCATCGTCAACGGTGCCGGCAAGAAGGCCGACATCGAGGCCCGCGTGGCGCAGATCAAGGCGCAGATCGAGGAGACCACCTCGGACTACGACCGCGAGAAGCTGCAGGAGCGTCTGGCGAAGCTCGCCGGCGGCGTCGCGGTGATCCGCGTCGGCGGCGCGACCGAAGTCGAGGTCAAGGAGCGCAAGGATCGCGTTGATGACGCGATGCACGCCACCCGCGCCGCGGTCGAGGAAGGCATCGTGCCGGGCGGCGGCGTCGCCCTGCTTCGCGCCTCCGAGCAGCTCAAGCGCGTCCGCACCCAGAACGACGACCAGAAGACCGGCGTCGAGATCGTGCGCAAGGCGCTGTCCTGGCCGGCCCGCCAGATCGCGATCAACGCCGGTGAGGACGGCTCCGTCATCGTCGGCAAGATCCTGGAGAAGGAGCAGTATTCGTACGGCTTCGACTCGCAGACCGGCGAATACGGCAACCTCGTCACCAAGGGCATCATCGACCCGACCAAGGTGGTCCGCATCGCGATCCAGAACGCGGCCTCCGTCGCGGCGCTCTTGATCACGACCGAAGCCATGGTCGCCGAAGTGCCGAAGAAGAACGCCGGCGGCCCCGCCATGCCCCCGGGCGGCGGCATGGGCGGCATGGACTTCTAAGCGAAGTCACGTCGCGCAAGGCTATACGAGAAATGCAAAACCCCGGCAGCGATGCCGGGGTTTTGTCTTAAAGCGAACTCTCTCCCCTCGTCATTCCGGGCTCGCTAGGCGCGCCCCGGAATGACGAGAGGATGGTCCGGCATTGCTATCTCACCAGCGAGCCGATCCGTCCCCAGCGGATGTCTCCCGGCCTGCCGCGATCGCCGGGGTCAGTGGAGAAGAAGATCATCGCTGCGCGGCCGATGACATTACCGAGCGGCACGTAGCCGATCTGCGACAGCACGCGGCTGTCCGTTGAGTTGTCCCTGTTGTCGCCGAGCAGGAAGATGCGGCCTTCAGGCACCGTATAGACATTGGTATTGTCGTAAAATCCGTTGTCGAGGCAATCGAGCGTCTCGTAGCTGACGCCATTGGGCAGCGTCTCGCGCCACCGCTTGGTCCCGGCCCGCCCTCCCCCTCCGCAGGGATCTTCACCGACGGAGTCCAGCAGCCGCTCGCGCGCCGCGGCAGCGCCGTTGATGTGAAGCACGCCCTCCTTCATCTGAATACGATCGCCGGCTAGCCCCACCACGCGCTTGACGAACACCGTGGCGTTATCTTTCGGCGAGACGAACGCGACCACATCGCCGGGCGCGGGTCCGCTGCCCCAGATGCGGTAAGTGTATTTCGAAACGAAGAAATAGTCGCCGACCACCAGCGTCGGCGCCATTGAGCCGGACGGCATATTGAAGGGCTGATACAGGTAGGCACGGATCAGCAGCGGCGACGACAGCGCCAGCACCATCACCGCGAAGGCGAGAATGGCAAGCGTGCCGATCTTCCAGGGTGATTCTGGCCTTGCCCGGGCAGCCGTCGTCATGAATTCAATCCTCCAACACACGCGCGGGTACACCCTCGCACATGTTGCCGGAAAAATCACTCCACCAGCTTGCGCCCGCCGGCCTGATAGCGCTCCTTCGTGATCTCGAAGATCACGTGCTGCCTGTCACCGGACAGCGCGCGGGTGTACAGGCCGTCGCGCAGCACGCCGCCGATCTTCTTCATCGCGCCCTGCGAACGCCAGTTGGTCTCGCCGACCCAGAAGATCACGGTATCGACGAAGGTGAAGGCGTGGTCGAGCATCAGCCGCTTCACCTCGCGGTTGACGGCCCCGCCCCAATGGCTGCGGGCGACAAACGTCCAGCCGATCTCGATCTCGCTGATGTCGGGCTCGTAACCGCAGTAGCGGCTGGAGCCGATCAGGCGGTGACTCGCGCGATCAACGAACACGAACGCCATCTTGGAATCGACGCCGCCGTCGAAGAATTTGCGAAACTCCGGCTCGGTGTAGCGGTTCGAGACCGGATGCAGCCGCCAAACTTCCGGATCGGAGCCGATCGCATAGAGCTCGGTCCAATCGTCCGATGTAATCGGCCTGACGATGGTGGTGGGTCCGATCAATGTCGGCTGAAAATCGGGTTGGGGCATGGGGACGAAAATATCGTCTCTCTGCGCTCTCGCCTATCGCTTCATTGCACCGATTGCTCTCGCGGCGTTATTGCCGCCGCGCGTCTCCGCCTCAGTCGAGCTTTGCGATCACCGCGAGCCGCTTGATGCCCTTGTTCTTGTAGGCATCGAGGAAGGCATAGTAGTCCTTGAAGGACACGCAGCCGTTGGATTGGCCGGTGCCGCCGAGCATATAGGTGTGGGCGAGCAGGCCGTCGCGGCCAAAGATCTTGTCCTCGCCGCCGACCGGATTGAGCCGCAGCGCCGGCACGCCGTGGAACAGCGACTCGCGCGGCTTGAGGTCGTAGATGTGCGGCGGCGTCACGCCCTGCATGCGCACATGCGAAAAGCGCGGATCGTCCATCTTCGAGCCGAGGCCGGAATGCGCCTCGAGCTGCGTGCCGTCCGGCAGATAGACCGTCTTGTTCGAGATGACATAGACCGCAGTCGATTTGTCGTACGGCGGCTTGCCGCCGAACATCGGGTTCTGCTCTTTCTCGATGCTGCCGGTGATGCTGGCGTCAGCCGAGGCGTAGGCGAGCAGCGCGCCATGCGACGGCTCCTTGCCCCATAGCTTTTCCACCATCGACGGTTTTTGCTGGCCGATCGACATCACGGCGGCCTTCGCGCGCTGCGCCATGTCGCGGATCGAATTGCCGGACTTGGCCGTCACGCGCTCGACCGGCTTTGTCGCCGGCGCCATCGCGATTTGCACCGAGGCGGATGCGCTGGTCTTCTTCGCAGGCTCGGCCGGCAGCGACACTTCGATCGACGGTGTTGCGGAGGCGAGCTTCACGCCTTCAACAGGCGCCGGCGCGACGCTTTCCGGAGCCGCCGCCGCAAACCGTTCGTTAAACATAATGGAAGGAACCGCGGCCGCGGTCTCGTTCTTCGGCACCGCGGCGGTCGCCTGCGGCAGATCGTTGAACGCGGTGCTGATCATGGCGGCCGGCGTCTTGCGCACGATCGAGCTCATCTCGCGCGTTGCGACCGCGACCTCCACGCTCGCATGCATCGAGGGATAGACGCTGGCGCCGAGAATGTTGCTGTACACCATATAGCCGCAGCCAATCACAAGGCTTGCTACGGCTGCAGTGCCTGCGAATCCGAAAGATCTTGCTTGACGGGACCTGCGACGCTTCCGGGCCGGAAGGCCAAACGCACTGCTACTCGTACCCATACGCCCTTCGCCCAGAACACACTTCCAATCGTCCCTCTCGATGCATCACGCAAAAAATCGCGTCGCATCTCGCAGAGGCGCGGAGCGTCATTAAGGCGACTTTTAGTTAAATGCGGATTAAACGCAGGCCATTGTTAGGCAAGGGGAATTCGCGATATGTTCCCGCGAATTCCCACCGATATTTTTGCGGGGCCTGTCCCGCTTTGACGCATTCAATAGCTAAGCTTCGGATACCAGTCGGTGCCGCGTCCTTCGGGCGTGGTATCGAGCACGGTCCACAGCGGATCGAAGTCGGGCGCGCCGCGCGGATCCTGTCCGGGATCGGCCGTCGCGCCGCTCATCTCGCCGGACCAGAAGTGCCGGATGGTGCCGTCGCGCCGCGTGAACACGCTGTAGCCGGGCACGTCGGCATCATCAGCGCTGACATAGTCGCGCGTGTAGTCGCCTGATGTATCCGAGAAAATCTTGTGCCGCGTCCAGCCGCGCGCCTGCTTCGCCTCGATCAGGCGCGCGATCGGCGAGCGCGCGATGAATACGAAAGCGATGCGTTGCTCGATATCGGGCAGCTTGGCGTCCCACGTGCTCATGAACGACGTGCACATCGGACACGGCGCCTGACGTTTTGGTCCGAACATGTAGCTGTAGATCGCAAGCGTCTGTTTGTCGCCGAATAGGTCGGCGAAACTCGCCGGCCCGTTCTCGCCTTCGAACATGTAGCGCTTCGTCACCTCGCCGCCCGGCGGCAACGCGCGTCGAAGTTCCGCCACGCGCTCGATGTGGCGGCGCAACTCGATCTCCTCGGTCAGGAGATCTTGCCTGACACGGCGATATTCCGCGCTCTCATTGGGAAAGTGGGCCTTGTTGGTGCGGGCGAGTTCGGATGCAGGCTTGAGGATGGAACTGTCCATGGCATGACCTCCGTTGCGGCGGATATCTGATAAGACGTCCCTCGCCTCCGCGGTCCGACAGACCGCCAAAATTATTTCTGTAGTTCCGGCGGCGGCGAACGGTCGAAGGGATCGCCTCTGGGTTCCCAAAGCAGTTCCAGCAGGTAGGTTTCGATCGCCAGCGGGCCGCGCTTGCGCGTGACTTCGCCCACTTTCTCGATGCGTCCGAAAAATAGTTTCAGGAACGGCCGCCCGTCCGGCACGGAGTCGTCGACATAGAGCAGCTTGCCTTTTAAGAGCGCCGCATCGGGCTCGCCCGCGTTGACCCAGCGGATGCGCTGCGCCTGCTGCGCGACGCACGTGCCCTTCGGCAAATAGAATGTCAGCCAGCTCGTGGTGCCGTAGTCCGGCGCCAGCACGCAAGTTGCGCCAACGCGCACGCGCACGGATTCAATCTCGCGCGCGATCTCGTGCCAGCCGACGCCGACGCTGCGCACGGTGGCGTCGCGGCGATAGAATGTGAGCATGCCGGTATTGGCCTGCACGATCAGAAGCGCAAACAGCACAATGCCGGTCGGTGCCGCCCAGCGCCGGCAAAAATCGGCAAGTTGCTTGCGCGGTCCCTCCCAGGGCGTGAGGTTGGCCGCGACCGCGGCGGCGATTGCAAACGGCGGATAGACCGGCGCGAACCAGTTGGCTTCGACGCGCGCATGCAGCGAATGCCAGACGAAATAGGCGACAATGGTCCAGAACAGGCTGTTGATCAGCGCGCGCGCAGCGAACGCGCCCGAGCTCCGCCACGCCATCGCGTGCAGCCCCATCGCGCCGAGAATGAACACCAGCGGCGTGGCGAAGCCGACCTGCGTCGGCACCAGCTCGGCGATAAAGGCCGGGCGGAAATTCTCGATGCGCGCGCGGCCAAGCTGCTTGATAAAGGACACCCACTGGTGATCGGCATTCCACAGGATGACCGGCGAGAACAACGCCGCCGCCACGAGGCCGCCGAGCCAGAGCCAGGGCGACCACAGCCAGTGCCGCAGCTTTGGCACCGCAACGAGCCAGATCACAATCGCAAGCCCGAAGAACATCGCGGTATATTTCGACAGCAGCGCACAGCCCGCAGCTAGCCCGACCGCGAGCCACCACGCGCCGCGTCCGGTCTGCAGCACCTTGGCAAGGAACAACAGCACGAAGCTGGAGGCGACCAGCAGCGGCGCATCCGGCGTCACGATCAGCGTGGCGACGGCGGCCATCAGGGTGACGTTGAGCAGCACCACCGCGGATGCCGCCGCACGCGTGCCGCCAAACAGGATTTCGGTCGAACGCCAGATCGCAAAGCTCATCGGCAATGCGAGCAGGATCGAGACCAGCCGCACGCCGAGTTCGGTGTCGCCGGCAATCAGCGTGCCGGCGCGGATCACGTAAGCCACCATCGGCGGATGGTCGTAATAGCCGCCGGCCAGATGCCTTGACCACGTCCAGTAATAGGCTTCGTCGAACGTCAGCGGCGTGAACGCCGCCGCAACGAGGCGAAGCGCGACGAGCGCCGCGACAGTCAGGATGGTGCTGGTGATGAGCCGCCGGTCGCCGCTATTTGTTGTCTGAAGCATGATCTTTTCCGAAGACCGGTCCCCACTTTGCGGGATCATGCTTGTTGTTTGAAGCATGATCTTTTCCGAAAACCGGCTACCACTTTTCGGGATCATGCTTGCGGCGTCATTTCTTGCGCCACACGAACAGTCCGGACATCGCGTAGTTCCAGACCACGCCCATCAACGCGCCGGCGGCGCCCGCCAGCCACCAGATCGGCTCCTGGTCGTAGACCGAGAAGGCGACGCCGACATTGGCGAACAGGCCGACGCTGCACACCATGTAGAAAAGTAAAAGCCCGCGCACGAGCGCAAAGCCCTTCAGCCGCTGGTCGCGATAGGTGAGAAAATTGTTGAGGACGAAATTGCTGGTCATGGCGACCACGGCGCCCATCAGCTGCGCCTCCGCGAACTGCACGCGGAAGATCTCGTGCGCAATGAACAGCGTCGTCAGATGCACGACCAGGCCAGACGTGCCGACCAGCCCGAACAGGATGAAGCGCAGCGAGATCACATCGCCCGTGAGCTTTGCCAGCACGAGGCCGAGGAAATCCATCGCCACCATGGAGTCGAGCTTGCTCTCGCCATGCAGCCGGGTGCCGAAGGTGAAGGGAATTTCACGGATAGCCAGCTCGCCGCGGGCGGTGGCGATGATGTCGAGCAGGATCTTGAAGCCCTGCGTCGACAGTTCCGGCGCCAGCTTCTCGAAACGGTCGCGGCGGATCGCGAAGAAGCCGCTCATGGGGTCGGAGACCTTGATGCCGAGCGTGCGCTGCGCGATTCCGGTGGCAAAGGCGCTGATGCCGGCGCGCTGCTTGTCAAAGCTGTCGGCGCTGCCGCCCTCGATATAGCGGCTGCCGATCACGAGCTCGGCCTCCCCGCTCGCGAGCAGCGCCAGCATTTTTGGCAGCTGCGTCTCGTCATGCTGCAGGTCGGCGTCGATCACGGCGGCATAGGGCGCGCTCGAGGCCAGAATGCCCTCGATGCAGGCCCCCGACAGGCCGCGGCGGCCGACGCGCCGGATGCAGCGTACGCGCGGGTCGCGGCGCGACAGCTCGCGCACCACCTGCCAGGTGTAGTCGGGCGAATTGTCGTCAACGAACACGACCTCCCATGGCGTCGCGCCAAAGGCCGCCTCCAGCCGCCGGTACAGCGTGGTGACGTTGTCGCGCTCGTTGAAGGTCGGAACCACCACCGAAATTTCGGGCAGGCGAGCGGCCTGCGGGTCGATTTCGGGGCCCTGCGGGATGGCCTCATTCATGCGGCAGTCGTATAGCCGCCGGCCCCTGCGCTGCCAAGGCGCAGTTCCCTCCGATAGGGCCGGAAATCCCCGAAGAACAGACCGAATCCGTACCAATACGGGTTGCTGGAACGCCCTTGGGCTGATTTCCAAATCTCTTCACACCAACGCCGCGCAAGTAACAAGTCGAAACCGCGATTTGAGCGCAAAGGGCGCGGAGTCTCGCCCTGATTCGAATTTTGGAGGCATGAGGAATGATGAGTACAGACCAGCGCAAGCCGGGTGAAAAATCGGGCAAGCGCAAGCAGAAGAAGGCCAAGAAGGCGGAGTTGAAGGACTCGCCGGAGCAGGTAGCGGCCAAGAGCGAACCGATCGACGAAGTGATGCTGGCGACGGATAGCGTGGAGGCCGACGAGGCCGTTACGCCCGCGGAGGCGCAGGAGGTCGCAGCTTCCGTCGCGCCGGTGGCGGAGGCGGCAGTCGTGCCGGCCCCCGCCGAGCCCGTGGAGCGTGTAGCTTCTTTCAGAGAGCGCATGGCGGCTGTCATGCCGCCGGCGGATACCGCGCCGGCCGAGCCGCCGGACATCGTGCAGGCAGTCCCCTCGCCCGCGACAGCTCCGGTCGCCGGCATCCAGGCGATTGCGAACGCCTATCGCGACTACACCAAGCAGTCGCTGGACGACGTTCAGTCGTTTGCCGAAAAGCTGACGGCGGCGCGCTCCCTGGACAAGGCCGTGGAGGCGCAGACCGAGTTCGCGCGACAGGCCTGCGAGACCTTCGTTGACAACTCGCGAAAGATCCGCGAGCTGCAGCGCGAAATGTTCTGGCAGGCGTTTCGGCTTCCGACCTGGGGCCGCACGCAGCGCTAGCCGCCGAGGGGGCGCAGAAATGACAACGACCACGAAATGAGGCGCGCGTACATCCGGCGCAGCCGTTTCGTGGTCGTCCAGGCGCCGGAACCTCTTGCAAGCTCGACGTCGCCATTAGTGTCTAGATAGGAAGGCCCGGTTCAGCCCGCAAGGGCCGGCGGGGCGGAAACTTGCCTAATTGGGCACTTCCTTAATGACCGGGCCGCGCGGGCCGGGTGCGGCGGGTGCCGCGGGCGCCGTCTTCGCTGCTGGCGCTGCAGCCGACTGGCCCTTGCCGAACGGCCCCATCGGCCCATAGGCAAACGCAACGACCAGAACAATGACCGCAACAATGCCGCCCAGAACGCCCGCCAGTGACTGAGAATCCATAACGCATTTATCCCCTACGCTCGTGGCGGATTGATATCACGGAAGCGCGGCGCAGAGGAATAGGATTGGCGGCAGACGTCAACTGGCCAACTGCCGCCGATTTGACTAGGCTTTGCGCCGTCATCGATCCTTCACGAGCCCTTCCGTGACCAAATCCCCGAAAAGCGCCGCCAAGAACGATGCCAAGAGCGACGCCAAGAGCGGCAACATCTTCATCGGCGTCGGCGGCTGGACCTTCGAGCCTTGGCGCGGCGTGTTCTATCCGGAAAAGCTCGCGCAGGCGAAGGAGCTGTCCTACGCCGCCTCGAAGCTGACCTCCATCGAGATCAACGGCACCTATTACGGCTCGCAGAAGCCGGAGAGTTTTCGCAAATGGGCCAGTGAAGTGCCCGATGGATTCGTCTTCTCGGTGAAGGGCCCGCGCTTTGCTACCAACCGCCGCGTGCTGGCGGAGGCCGGCGACAGCATCAAGCGCTTCTACGATTCCGGCGTGCTGGAATTGCGCGACCGGCTCGGCCCGGTGCTGTGGCAGTTCATGCCGACCAAAAAATTCGACGGCGCCGATTTCGGCAAATTCCTGGAGTTGTTGCCGCGCCAGCTCGACGGCCGCGCGCTGCGCCATGTCGTCGAGGTCCGCCACGACAGTTTTCGCGTCCCCGAGTTCGTCGCCCTGATCCGCCAGTTCGAGACGCCGGTGGTGTTTGCCGAGCATGGCAAATACCCGGCGATCGCCGACGTCGCCGGCGATTTCGTCTATGCCCGCCTGCAAAAAGGCAACGACGAGATCAAGACCTGCTATCCGCCAAAGCAGCTGGACGCCTGGGCAGGACGCTTCCAGTCATGGGCCAGCGGCGGCGAGCCGGACGATCTGCCGAAGGTCGATGCCGCCAAGCCGAAGAAAATGCCGCGCGACGTCTTCGCCTACGTCATCCACGAGGGCAAGGTGCGCGCCCCGCACGGCGCGATGGAGCTGATCGAGCGGGTGAAGTGACTACTTAGGGCGCCGGCACGACGCGGATTTTCGCCATCATGCCCCCATCCTCATGTTCAAGGATATGGCAGTGATAGACGAACTCGCCGGTCTGCGAAAACGCGATCTCGATCACGACGGGGCTCGACAGGCATTGCCCGTTCCGCCATTGGTTCGGCGTGCACACGCCGTTCTGGCTGTCGTCAACAACGGGCGTGCGCGGCACCGCGACGCCGAGCGGAACGTTGTCCTGCAAAATGCCAGCTTTGTTCGCCCCTTCGCTGTGCTGCCCATGCGATTTGCCGTTGGACAGCGTGAAGCGGGCCTGATGGATATGGAAATTGTGGTTCTCGGTCGCGAGCTGCACCAGCTCCCAGGTCTCACGCACCGGCGTTTGCCCAGGGCCAAGCGGGAGGCACACGACAGGATGATTGGGATCAAAGCGCGCCATCGGGCGCTGGCTGTTTGGGACAACGACGCCGCGGCCGTCGACCTCCTCGTAGCCGAGCGCGAACGAATCCGCGACCGTCACGTCCTCGAAGCCGAAGAAGATTCTGCGGCGGTGTCCGGCGGGCAAAGGCTTGCAGGATGCGCTCGCGTTCGATGAGCTCGACGCCGCAGCGGCGGCAGGATTTGACGCAGCGAGAATACCCGTGGCGTGGTCCGGCGCTGATCCGACAAGATCGATATTGCTGCTGACGAATTGCCGCAAACCGCCGTGCGCGAACTCGACCTTCGCCAGATCGACTGCCGGCCAGCTGTCGCCCGAGCCCATCGTGAGCCCGGTCATCTTCAGCGTCGCGGTCGTGCCCGGCCGTGGTGGGACGAGGCGCCCCTCCCCGTTGCGGTAGGCAACCCAGACCTCTGCGCGGGCGCTCGGCATCATCACGATCTGATCGACGCAAACCGGACGCGAGCGGGCATGGATGTTGGCCGCCGGCGGGCAGGCGACAACGCGAAATCTTCCGCCCGCGAGCTCGACAACTTTTCCGTGCGGCGTGTCCTGCGGCAGGCTGACGCTTGTACCGTCGACGGCCAGAAGCTGCATGAGAATCGGAGTGTGGTCGGCGTCGTTGGCCAATTGCAGGCTATAGCTGACGCTGCCCGAGGCATTGGTCAGTCGCCAGATCTCGCCGTCCGGGTCGGTGATGCGGATGGTCGGATATTGCTGGCCGTTGACCGTAAAGAACCATTTGCCGCCAGTGAAGTTGCTGCCGCCATCGCCGCTGTTGTCTGCTCCGGGGCAGGCGCCGCGGCGCTGTTCGGCCGCGCTTGCCGGTTGAGCAGCGCAGAAATCGGGATCTTCCTGATTGAGCACCTCGCCATTCACGACCGTCGCCGGACCGGCGTCGAACTGCACCGTTCCGGCTGCGAGAATCTGCATGTCCTTCAGGATCAGGTGGCGGACATTGGCCTCGGGAAATGGCCGGCCCATCAGATCGCCATTCGCATAGTCGCCGACATTGCCGATCGTGAGGATTCCGGAAAGCCCGCTCGACAGCTGGTTGAGCGCGATGCCGTGGACGTGTGGATGAAACCAGAACAGGCCGGATGGATGATTCCTGGGTATCTCGATGCGGTAATCGATCGCGTCCATGACGATCGATCCGTGCTGGTGCGTGCCTTGCGGGACGGGCAAGCCGTTGGCGCGATTGAACAGCGAAACAAAGATGTAGTCGCCGAAGGTGGGATCGCCGACCGAGGGGGCGCGCGCGGGAACCAGCAGGCCGTGGGTATGCAGGTTCGTCGGATTCAATGCCAGGTTGGCCTGTCCCGGTTCACTGACGTGACTGAGTTTGGCCGGATCGATCCCCGGCAGGCGGTTGATCAGACGAATCTTGAGCGTGTCTCCCTGCCGGAGTGCCAATCGGACCCCGCCATAAGAGGCGACGGTCCCGGATCCGTTTGGGCAATCGTCGCGGCCAGCGGATCGGCGACACACCTCATAGACCCATCCGGTCGGATGGATGCTGCCACCGTCCGGCTTCATGAAGTCCAGGCCGGTAACGGGCTGCGCCTTGGCGATGATGACGAGATCGAGCAGGCCGTGGTTGCTGGCGAAGACGTGCGGTTCGATCAGCTCTGCAGCATCGCCGGATGCAATCGGTGCAATCGATAGGAAGGCGGTTGCAATGACTGTTTTGAGACCAGCCGTTCCAAATGAACGCTTCATCGGCAAGGCTCCGAGTCCAAAGAATTGCTGTCGTAAACGTGAAGGGCCTCCTTGACGCATACATGACGGAGCCTTGAACAGGCAACACGCTTGGCTGGAATCGCTCTAAATCGGCGACGACGTCAAACGCATGAGCGGCGCGTGGGAGTATGGCTGCTCCCATGAGCTCGACATTCTTGTTCGCACTGGCGTCCTTTGCATGTGCAAAAGCAGGCTTGCTGTGCTGGCCGCCTGAATTGTCCGTCATTCAGCGGGCCTATGAGAATGAAAGCGTGGCCGGCAGCGCGTTGCATGATCCGGGACTGCGCATTCTCAGTGCACGATGCTCGCGCGGCAACGTTGCGGGTTATCTTTGCGAGGTCACGTTCAGCACGGCGGGCGATCCGGACAGTCGTCTCTATTTCGATGTCATCAGCGTCGTGCAGTCAAACGCGGGCTGGCAGCTCACAAGCGGCCTGTGCCGGCGTTGAGGCCCGCGATTTCCCGAAGACCGCCTTGCGTGCCCCCAACGGGTGAAGGGGCGATTTGATTGGTGGAGACACAGCCCTCGTTAGTCCAGCCTGATGCCGGCCTCGCGGATCAGTTTGGTCCAGCTGGCGTGCTCCGCCGCGACAAAGGCCTCCAGCCCGTCCGGCATGTCCCAGACTTCGCCGCCGCTCTTCTCGAACCGCTCCTTCAACTCCGGCAGCACCGCGCGGATGTCGCCGCGCAGTTTTTCGATCACCCCGCGCGGCGTTTTCGCCGGCACGAAGATGCCAAGCCAAGAATCGACGTCGAGCCCGGCAACGCCGGCTTCCGACATCGTCGGCACGTCAGGCGCAAGCGGGCTGCGCTTCGACGACAGCACGGCAAGGCCCCTCGCCTGCCCGGATTGCACATAGGGCAAGCCGGCGGCGATGGAATCGAAAAACAGGTCGATGCGGCCGGCGAGCAGGTCGGTGAACGCCGGCGGCGAGCCCTTGTACGACACTTCCTGCAGCTTGACGCCGGCGGCCTTCATGAAGGCGCTCGCGACGAGCTGCTGCCCGGTGCCGGCGCCGGCGGTGGCCACCGTGATCGAACCCGGCTTCTCCTTTGCCGCGGCGACGATCGCCTTCACATCGGCCTGCGGCAGGTCCTTGCGGCCGACCATCACATAGCCGAAGCGATAGACCATCGCGACGGCTGCAAAATCCTGCAGCGGATCGTAGCCGAGATTGGAATAGAGCGCGGAATTGAACGCCATGTTGGAGAGGCCGCCGACCACGAGCGTGTAGCCGTCGGCTTCGCTCTGCGCGGCGGCCTTCGTTCCCACCACGGTGCCGGCACCGGGCTTGTTCTCGACAAAGAAGGACAGGCCCGTGCGCTTCGACAGGCTATCTGCCAGCGCGCGCCCGACCAGATCATAGCTGCCGCCGGGACCGATCGGAACGATGATCCGGACGGGACGTTCCGGATAATTGGTTTGCGCCTGCATGGGCGCGACGCCAAGCGCGAACACCACCGCAATCGCCAAAAATGACCGGCCAAGCCAAAGCATGCTGCCCTCCCTGAGCGGCCGATTTCAACGGCTCTTGCATGAACGGACAATGCGACATCTTGCATGGGGCGGCAATATCACCTTGGCGGTTATGGCAAGCGGACGCGAGATGCCCTAGCCTCGGTCGATACCATCAGGTCGGAGCACCATATGGCTCGCACGGCAAAACGCCTCTTCACCATCGGCTACGAGCAGACGCCGCCAAAGGCCGTGCTCGACGAGCTCGAGCACGCCGGCGTCAAGCTTTTGGTGGACGTTCGCGCGGTGACCTCCTCGCGTCGGCCCGGCTTTTCCAAGAACCAGCTCGCAGCCGGTCTCGACGAGCGCGGCATCGCCTATGTCCATCTCGCCGGCCTCGGCACCCCGAAGGAAGGCCGTCTCGCCGCGCGCAGCGGAAAGTTCGACCTGTTGCACAAGATCTTTGCGAAGCACCTGAAGACACCGCAGGCCAAAGAAGAGCTCGACGAGCTCTCCGCGCTGGTGCAAAAGGCCGGCCCCGTCTGCCTGCTCTGCTACGAGCGCGATCACACGCACTGCCACCGGCAATGGATCGCCGAGATCATCGAGGCGCGCAACGGCGTGAAGGTGGAGAACCTGGCGGGAAAGCAGGTGTGAGCCGTCACGCCCCCTCGCCGCTGATGCCAAGACGTTCCAGCAGATTGACGGGCAGCGGGAAGACCACGGTCGAGGATCGCTCGCCAGCGATATCGTGCAGGGCTGCGAAATAGCGCAGCTGCATCGCTTCCGACTGCTGCGCGAGGATCCGGCCGGCTTCGACCAGCTTCTCGGCGGCCTGCTGCTCGCCCATCGCGTTGATCACCTTGGCGCGCCGCAGTCGCTCCGCCTCGGCTTGCTTGGCGATGGCGCGCACCATGGTCTCGTTGAGATCGACGTCCTTGATCTCGACGCCGGTGACCTTGATGCCCCAGGCGTCGGTCTGCTGGTCGAGGATCTCCTGGATGTCGGCGTTGAGCTTGTCGCGCTCGGCGAGCATCTCGTCGAGGTCGTGCTTGCCGAGCACCGAGCGCAGCGTGGTCTGCGCCAGCTGGCTGGTCGCGGCCATGTAGTCGCCGACCCTGATGATGGCGCGCTCGGCATCGACGATGCGGAAGTAAAGCACGGCATTGACCTTGACCGAGACGTTGTCGCGCGAAATCACGTCCTGGGGCGGCACCACCTGCACCATGACCCTGAGGTCGACCTTCACCATCTGCTGCACGACCGGAACGAGGATGATGAGCCCGGGACCTTTCACGCCGGTGAAGCGTCCGAGCGTGAAGATCACGCCGCGCTCATATTCGCGCAGGATGCGAATCGCCGACGCCAGAAACAGGATGATGATGACCAGCAGCGCGGCATAGGTGAGATAATCAAGCATCATGGGGCGTCTCCCTTGGCGGTCAGCATGGGCCAGCGCCGCACCACCAGCGTCAGATCGTTGATATTGGCCACCTCGACCACGTCGCCCGGCTGGAAAGCTTCGGCGCCGCGCGCCTTCCAGCGCTCGCCTTGCGCAAAGACGTGGCCTTCGTTTTCGGTCCAGTCGAGCACTTCGGCGGAGAGGCCGCGCATGGCTTGCGCGCCGACCCGCACCGGTCCCCTGCGGGCGCGCCAGACCGATCCGAGAACGAAGAGCATGAGGCCGGCCAGCATCGCCGTGGCGATCCCGACCACCGTCCATGATAGCCGGTAGCCCGGCGCTTCGAACTTGAAGAGCATCACCGCGCCCAGCACAAAGGCGATGATCCCGCCGGCGCCAAGAACAATGGTCGGGTTGAAGGCTTCGATGGTCAAAAGCGCGATGCCGATCAGGATCAAGGCGAGGCCGGCGTAGTTGATCGGCAGCAGATTGAGCGCATAGAGGCCAAGCAGCAGACAAATCGTGCCGACGATCCCGGGCGCCACCGCACCAGGAGAGGTGAATTCGAAGATCAGGCCGTAGACGCCGATCAGGAGCAGGATCAGCGCCACGTTGGGATCGGTGATGACGGCCAGGAATCGCGAAGCCCATCCGGGATCGATCGCCTCGATGACGGCATTCTTGGTGGCAAGGCGCCGCGTCTCGCCGGCAGCCTCCACTGCCCGGCCATCGATTTGCCGGAGCAGCTCGGCCGGAGTTCGCGCGACGAGGTCAATGACGTGTTCCTGCAGCGCGGCGCTCGCCGAGAGGCTGGCGGCCTCGCGGACGGCCTTCTCGGCCCAATCCGCGTTGCGGCCGTGCAGTTCGGCAAGGCTGCGGATCAGGGCGACCGCATCGTTGGCCGCCTTTTCGCTCATGGCGTCCTTCGACTTGGTCGCCGCGTCCTTTGCTTCCTTGTCGTTCTTGTCGGGCTTGCCGCTCGGCAGTCCGGGAATCGGGCTCCCGATCTGCACCGGCGTCGCAGCACCAAGGTTAGTGCCGGGGGCCATCGCTGCGATGTGAGTGGCGTACAGAATGTAGGTGCCGGCGCTCGCCGCATGTGCGCCTGAAGGCGCGACGTAACCGATCACGGGAACAGGCGAAGCCAGCAGGTCCGCGATGATTTCGCGCATGCTGGTCGCAAGACCACCCGGGGTATTGATGCGGAGGATGACCACTTCCGCATGCCGTTCGGCGGCCTTGGCCAGGGCGCCCCTGACATAACTTGCCGCCGCCGGTCCGATCGCGCCTTCGATCGAGATGGTCAGGGCAAGGCTGCCGTTCTCCGCTGCGCTGGCCGCAACGGGGGAAAAAACCAGCGCGACGACTGCTATCGCCGCAACGAGGGCCGCCTGTACATTCCGCACGGCAAGGACTCCCTTGCAGGTCAATATGGGTCTGAAGTCCGAAAACCTCAATGCCGCGCGCGCTGGCCGAATGAGGAATTTCACCGCAATCGTTGTCACGCCGGCCGCGTGACGCGTCACCTTCGCGCGGCGACAGATGACCCGGCGGGGCCCGCTCTGCTTCTGATTTGCGGAACGTGTCAAGTCCCAAAATCACAAATATTTCTCTTTACCGTAATTCCGATTTGCGGTAGAACTTTGCCCAGCCCGCGCCACCGTGAGGGACGTTTCGCGATCGTCACGGAACGTGGTGCGGGTTGCGATGGGCCGCAGCTGGCGTCAGGTGATCTCACCCGACGAAACGTTGGCAGCGGCCGGCGAAGTCGTGTGGTCCTGGCGCCGCGACCCTGGCGCTACCTCGGCGGAAGCAATTCCGCCGGCTACGGGGGCAAGAAAGGCCGCTCCCCGGGGAGAGCACGTATAAGCCGTCAAACCATTGCGCGGGGAAAGCCGGGATGTCTCGGCTGTACCTGTCAAACCCGTGTGCGCT
>Ga0081539_10000727_pt1 | contig 66016 bp, 63 predicted proteins | sample TabmetS4T2R2_FD_71023 | JGI IMG/M metagenome (GOLD analysis project Ga0081539, IMG submission 71023) | Tabebuia heterophylla rhizosphere microbial communities from the University of Puerto Rico - S4T2R2 | ecosystem: Host-associated > Plants > Roots > Rhizosphere ...
TATGGCCTTAGGATTGGAATCGACTGAATTCGAGGTCACATTGTAAGCGTAAAGCACGCCGTTGAAGTTTTGCGTGTTAACGTTATTCAGCGCCGAAGTGACGGCCGCTAGGTCGATATCAGCCACCGTCACGCTCTTGCCCTCGCGCTGGTCGTAGAATGAGGTCATGGTCACAGCGTCTTTCAAAGCGTTCTTCTCCGTGCCGTTCATTGACGTGCCATTGGCAGTCGTAATAGTTACGGTCGTGTTTCCTGACGCATTCGTGTCAATCTTCATGAGGATACCGGCCTTGTTGAAAAGCCGTCGCTGGGCAATTTCAGGCGGGTCTGAGTAGTTGTTATTCGGAGGCTCGATCAGCTCGTGAAAACTGTCATTGTTCGGATTGCTGTCCTGGTCGTTCAAGACATTGGCCGGCTTGTCGCCGAGCGGTTCCATCCGTGGCCCCTGGCTTAACTGATTATCCTTCCCGCCCGGATAAATCGGCGGCGTTTTGGCCCCCGGTGCCCAGGGTCCCCAGGTATCAACGTAGGGGGGGTCCTCTGTCTCGGAATAACTGCCCGAGTAGGAAACGTTCCCGGCAAGTGTGAGTGCCCCGTAAAGTGATCCGGAAAGATAAAGATTGGAGTTAGTGTGGACGAGGCCGCCGACCATGATATTAGCCGGCTGAACGATCACGAGGTCGTCTTCGAAAAAGAACATGGACTGAAAAAGGGGCACCTCGGTGTATTCAAAACGCCGCTCGACCCCGGCGATCGCATTCCCGCCCATTCCGCCCACCTGTTGGAGCTTGGCGCTGGCCCGATAGCGATAAGTATAACCCTGGTAACCCGGATAAGAGAGCAGACTGGTGTAAATGCGGGTCGCGTTCGCGCTCGCCGCGCCGTATTCATCCGTGGCGGTGACCGCGAGCGGTCCGTTTTGCCCGGCCGGAGCGTAGGTCACGCCGGGGAAGCTCGGCGGATTCAGATTAGCGTTGGCCTCCGTCGTGGTCAGAGGGCCGACCTTTGCAATCGTCCGCGCTTTCCAAAGACCGAAGGCGTGTTCGAGCGCGCCCTCGGCCGCCTTTTCCACCATCGCATAGTTTCTGGCGCGATTACTCAGACGCGCAATTCCGCTCGTGCTGTTAATCGCAATCGCCAGGCCCGTCACCACCAGGATAAGGATGCTCAAGACCACCAGGAGGCTGCCGCCTCCGCAGTGGCTTCCTTTACCCCTTCTACCCGCGAGGTTGATCCCCGGGCTGAGGAGGCATCTGTCCATTTCGATCGCTTTCATAGAGTGAATCAGTGAAGACGGGATGAGAGAGTCGCTCTCACTCTGACAAAAGTGTTCGAACCGATCGCCTCTTTGTCCTTCAAGGAGTTAGTGTAATCAGGCGCTTCGGTTCCGAGTGTGACGTTGACCAGTCTCGTCCCCGTACTGTTATCCACCGAGAAAGGTGTCGCGTCCGAGGGGCTGTTGTTTATCATCGTCGCGGTGTTGACCTCATCGGTGAGAAGGACGTAGCGCGTTGGATCGTTTAGGATGGACGCCACAGTCGCAGGCGCGATGGGTTCAAAGTTCCCGTAAAAGCGCAGTTCATTGCGCCCGTTGTTGGGCTGGACGAGGAAGGCTTCACGGCGCACAATCCGAACCGTCTTTTCCTGAGGCGGATTTTGCACCGGATTGCGCCAATCGATCGCGGTTCCGAGCGGCGCGACCAGAGTCACGGTGATGGACTGGCGCTGGGTGCCGCCATTGACAACTCCGGGGACGACGGTGGCGATTTGCGCGCGCACGGTGGCTCCGCTCGGCAGATCGATGAGAATGGCGTCGCCCACCTGAGGGAGGGGTGAGCTGGAAAGCGGGTCGGTCGAGCGGACAAAAGTCAGGCTGGTGTCAGTCGATTGAAGGCCCGAGGGAGCAGGATAATTGAGCACATAGGGATCGCCTACCAGACGATCGAATTGCACTCCGGCCGCCGGACTAAGAGCCGTGACCGCTCCGTCCGCGTCAAGAAGATCAGCCGGGCCGACCGTTCGCTGCAGCTCATTCGTCAGCCGATCCAGCCCCCGACGGACCGACAAATGCGTCTGGTTCAGCGCGGTGTTCTTTGCGAAAAGAAGGGTTTGCCCGCTAAGATAACTCGTAACGAGCGCACCGGCGACGCTCAGCATGGTGAGGGCGACAAGCAGCTCCGGCAACGAGAAGCCCTTCCCCCGATGTTGAGCTTGAGGCATGCGAGTCATCGCCTAGTCGTCGATTGCTCGTTCAGTCACCATCTGCACGCTGTAGGGTCTCGAACCATAGGTATAGTCGAGTTGGACCGTGATCTGCCGGAGTTGCGCGCCTCCGGTGGACACATCGGTCACCGAACGCCGGAGCCGGCCAAGGAGCGGGCCTGCCGCCGATGAATCGGTCTGCTGGGTAAGAATTGCGACATTGTTAGGCGGGCTGTCTCCAAGGGGGCCGTCATCGTCGTAATCCTGCAGCCCATTGGTGATTTGCAGAATGGTCGGTTCGCTGGTGGAGGTCCAGGCCACGGTCAGAGCGGTATCGATGGTGCGCTGGACGATGCCACGTGCCGCAGCCATCGCTCGCATGGCCGCGGCGCGCCGGTTGGTCTGAAGCATTGCCTGAGTGGAGGCAACGATTGTTAGAACAAGAAGACAGACGGCGATCAACGCTTCCATGAGAGCGTAACCTCCACTTCTCATGTGAGACTGACTCAACCGGTCGCAGGTCTCTCGTAGTGGCTGACGCGGATGGAAGAACATTCCTTATCCCCCAGCAATCCGCATGCCGATCTGGACCGGCAGGGGCACATTAGCTGCTTTGGTTGGGGGCAACTGTCAGGTTTCTTTGCAACTGACGGCTGCTTTGTATTTTGGAAATGCGACTTCTCCTGATTTGCCTCTTTACGGTCTACCCGATTGTTCGAGGCTTGGGCGGACTGATCGATTTCAATGCGACGACCGGGCAGCGCGAGCTGGAGGGGATCGTCTTTCCGGAGTTGATCTTTCATCAGGATGGACGCCCCGTTAGCTACGAACCGCCAAGGGGGTGGACTTACAGCGCGAGTCCGAATCAGTTCGTCCTTTTGCCTCCCAACGTATCTCAGGCGCGTGGGACTTTCTCGCAGGCGCAGCTGGATGCACCCCAGGGATTCGATGAGACATTGCTCCCGCAGCTACGGCAGTTTGTGCTCGTCTCAGTGCCACCGGATGCGCAGGAGGCGAAAATCCTCTCGGAAGAACCCAATCCTCTGAAGGTCCACGGCGAGGCGACTTATGAAATCATTGCGAGCTATAAGCTCTTTGGCCAGCAGAGGCAGGTCGGCGTGGTATTTGCCAACATCGGTAATCTGCAACTACGGTTCCGTTTCTCCGCCTTGAAGGAAGATTTCCCAACCCTCTACCGGGTTTTTCGAGGGAGTCTGTTCACGCTCCACTGGTCCTAGCTGAGGAGCGAGAACCCGGAAAAGCCAGAGCTATTCTGCTATTCCATATACCAGCGTGACTTACGGTAGTTAAAGGAGGCGAGCAGCCCGGGCGGCGGGCTGGAGATAAAGCTGGTATCAAAATACCAGGGGCGATTGGGAGGGCTATAGACATTGGAAGAACCCCAGCGGCCAATTGCCTGCTTGCTCTGGTAGAGCTGGATCATCGAGCCGTAGTAGGTGAAGCTTTTGCCCGACCAGTTTTCCAGGAAGCGCGGGAAGTTCTCCACGCCACCGCTATAATAGCCATTTGCCGAAGGCACGTTCCCGGAAACGAACCCGGCGTTCACGGTCGTTGGCGTGGCCACGGGCGTCGTGCCCGAGAGCGAGTCTACCCAGGCGTTGGAAAGAACGTTAACTGCGTCAGCCACGATTGCCGCTGGCTTTTGGGTATAGCCGGCAACGGTTGGCTTGGTAGGGTCGCCGAGGTTGGAAAGCGGTTGCACCACCCCCGGGATTGTTCCGGTGTTGAAATCCCCCTGGACGTAAACTGGGTTGCCGCTCACGATCGTCATGCCGCCGCTAGGTAAAAAGCCGCCATTCTTGAGGCGAATGCCGCGTTTGGCCGTAACCCCGTTGGGATCGGCGCTGGTGTCAACGAGATAGATGATGCCGTTCCAAGTCGAGCCAAAAATAGTTGTGTTGATCGCGGTCGTGAGAACGCCCACATTGAGAGAAGCAACGCGGACCGTCCCATTACCGGTGGTCGCGCCTTCCCGGTTGTCAGTGATGACGTCGTTGGTGGTGATTGCACTTTTCACCGCAGTTCCTTTGATCGTGCTGGTGATGTCAGTTCCGGTCTTGTTATAGACTTTGACGGTGTTGGAAGCATCGATCGTGACCACGATCCCTGCCTGGGTTTGAAAACGATAAGGGTCGAGCGAAGTCGGGGTCGTCGTGTATTCAATGAGCTGGTGGTAATCGTCGAGCGCGACTCCGAAAGGTTGTTCGGCAGGAGAAGTGGCAGGGGGCAGGCCCGTCGCCCAGTTCGGACTTTGCGGGGTCTGCCCGTTGTGGGCGCCGTCACCCGGCATGAAGCCGATCGTCCAGCTGTCGCTGTAGGTGGTCTTGCCGCTCAAAGTGAGGCTACTGTGGCCGGTGTAAAGACTAGCGTTTGTATGCACGTCTCCAGTGACGTTCATCGGCGGCCCGGGATGAACCTCCATGTCGTCATCGAAAAACAGAGCGTAGCGCCAGAAGGAGAGTTGCTCCTTTTGGAGAATCCGCCGGACTCGCGCGATAACGTTACCGTTATCGGTTTGCGCTGCGGCGGAGCTTAAATTCGAAGCAGTCTTCGAGGCGAGAGTCGGGATAATGACGTCAGCGGTCGCCAGATAGTAGTAGCTCAAATCGCCATGGTTTGGCCCGGCGATTGGCGCCGGAGTGGAGCTTCCGGAAGTCTTTTTGTTCCAACGTGAATCGAGCGGGTAAACCGTGCAGTTCGATAGATTGTACTGCGAGACGCCGGGAAAGTTGCCGGGCGTGGGCGTCGGGATTTCGTTGTCGACCTCGCTTCGCTGGAAAATCTTGGTCTGGTTAGTGCGACAAATTGCCCGCCAGGAGGTGAAAGCCATCTCGGTGCTGGCGTCGCCAATGTTGATCGCCTGGCGCAGTAACAGACTGCGCTGGACATTGCGGCCGATCGAGTTGGTGTATTGCATCGAAAGACCCACGAAGACTCCCACTACGGCCATGGTAATGAGGGCAGCAATCAAGGTGTTGCCAGATTTAGAATGCCCAGTTCGGTTCAACTTCATTGGGTATTTGTCAGGCGACAGCGAAACGGGATCATCGAGCTAATGAACATGTTGACGGCGGCATAACCGCGGTTTGTGAAGTTGGGCTCGACCGTCGAAAGATTGACCGCGGCGAGGAATTGATTCTGTAACCCGCCTCCCGGAGTTGCCGGGACGGTAAAGGGTGTGGGCGAAATAACGTTACGAGTGATAACGCGATAGCTACTCGGATCATTGGTTGGGAAGTAGCGCAGCTCGGTCCCCACGACGGCGTAGCTGACTCGCGTTGTGATAAAGGCCGTGATGATATAGGTGACGCCGATGTCACCCTCGATGCCATCGCCGGAAATCGAGATGTCGGTGCCCAGACCGCTGACCGGCGTGGCGAGATTGAAGCGCGTGTTACTGCTGCTCGCCGAGGCGGTCGAGACAATATCATATTCGATGTTATGCGAGGGGATATTGAGACGGGCATTGGCGGGCGGCACATAGCCCACTGGACAGCGGAGGATGATAAAAGTATCCGCCGCGTTTGCGTCGGCCGTGACTGGGAACGGGCCGGCACTGAATGTCTGGAATGAAATTCCCGCGGCTGAAGCCGGCTGCCCACTGCCGTCCAATTCGGGAACGGGGGTCAGATTAGCATCCGTGAGCTGCGGAATCGAGACCGAGCTATGGAGGTTCGTCAGCATCTGGTCGACCCCAGCGCGGGCCTGCTGATGGGCGGTATTAACGGCTGTGTTCTTGGCGTAAAGGGTGAGACCAGAATTAAAAACGAGGAGCACCAGGAGCCCGACGGTGGAAAAGACGCCGAGACTGACCATTAACTCGACCAAGGTATACGCGGAAAGGTGCGTGCGGTTGGTCCTCATACATCGGAAGCGCGCATGGCATTGAGCTGCACCTGGTAGTTCTTGCTCCGGTAGGTGTAAGTGACCACCACCGTCGCCCTGTAGAGATTAAGCTGGGCGCCGGGCGCATTGGAGATCGCCGGGTCCGGTATGGTTGCCACCGTTGTCGTCATTTGCCCAGTGACGTTGTGAGTCTGACCGTCGGCGCCGGCAGGCTCGGTGTAAATCGTAACGCTTTGAAGTGCGCTCCCGACCGCCCACTCGTTGGTCGTGCCGAACTCCCCGTTCTGCGGGTTAAACGGCGCGTCCGCCAACAGATAATCAATTCGGCTTTGCGCCGCGGTCAGCGCGCCGGTCTGAAGTCGCGCGATGGTAGCGTAGTTGTTTGCCTGCGTTAGGGCCCAGATCGAGCTGCCTGCGGCCAAGCCAAGCAAAGCAACCGCCACCAACACCTCGACAAGGGTAAAAGCGCGAGGGCTCGGTCGCCTCGACGACAGGCGTGTATCCGACTTCAGGACCATCCCATAAGGAATAAGCAGTAGCTATGCCGTCGGGGGTCTAATGTGATTCAAAAACCGGTCTGGTTGTTGGTCTTTCAGCAGAGCGAAAGCGAACTCTGGTCCCGGGAGAGCGCCATCCAGCCGGGCCCGAACGTTCCCTAACGACAACCAGTCGTTTCAGCCTGATTTGTCGAGAAAGTTACGCGGCAGCTCCACCGCCTCGGCCAAGAGATGGAGGTAAAGCTTGCGCGGGATTTCCTGCGCCCCGAATTGCTCCAGGTGCGGGGTCATCCACTGCGTGTCAAGCAGGATGAAACGGCACGCCCGCAAGTGCTCGACCAGCGCCCAGAGTGCGATCTTCGAGGCGCCGCTTACCCGGTGAAACATCGACTCACCAAAAAAGGCGCCGCCGATCGCGACCCCATAGAGGCCGCCCACCAATTCTTCCCCCGACCAGGTTTCGACCGAGTGGCTCCAACCTAACGAATAGAGATTTAGGTAGCTCTGGATGATCTCCTCATTGATCCAGGTCTCGGCCCGGCTGGCGCAGGCCCGGATCACTTCTTCGAACCGGGTATTGATCCGGATCTCGAGCGCGTGCCGCCGCCGTTCCCGTTTCAGGCCATGGGGAACGTGGAAGCTGTCGAGCGGGAGGATGGTGCGGGGATCGGGCGAGAACCAGCGGATTTCTCCGCTCTCCATCGCCATGGGGAAAACCCCCAGCCGATAACCGTGCAGGAGCAGATCGGGATCAATCATCGCGCGAGCACGGTACTGTGTTTGGCAAGTTCTGCAGCGCCCAGCTCACCGCCCCGGGAGGCAGAGATCGCGATTTTGGATTCTTGCAAACGTGCGCTTTGATTCTAGGTTCGTCGATGAAAGCGCACTCCCGCGTTCTCATTCTCGATTTCGGCTCCCAATACACCCAGGTCATCGCCCGCCGAGTCCGCGAATGCCAGGTCTATTCCGAGATCGTCCGGCATGATCTGAGCGCGGCGGAAGTCGAAGCATTGGCGCCCAAAGGGATCATCCTTTCCGGCGGCCCGGCGAGCGTTTATGAAAGAAACGCGCCCCAGATCGATCTTCAGATCTTTTCGTTAGGCATTCCTGTGCTCGGGGTTTGCTACGGGATGCAGTTAATGGCGCGCCATCTCGGCGGAGAAGTCGAATTCAGCGCCCGGCGCGAATATGGCGCTGGCATTCTTCACATTGATGAAGAGACGCCGCTCTTTCATGGACTGGGCGAACAGATGGACATCTGGAGCAGCCACGCCGACAAGCTGACCGCGCTCCCGGAGTCTTTCCACGCCATCGCCCACACCGAGAACTCCGCCTTCGCCGCCATCGAAAACCCCAAGCGCAAGCTGTACGCCCTTCAGTTTCATCCGGAGGTCTCGCACACCCCGCGCGGCCGCGAGATCATCGAGAACTTCCTCTTCCGCATCTGCCATTGCTCGATGGATTGGACCATGGGCTCCTTCATCGAGGAAGCCTGCGCCCGCATCCGCCGCCAGGTCGGCGATGAAAAAGTCGTGCTCGGTTTGAGCGGCGGAGTCGATTCCTCGGTTGCCGCTGCCCTCCTCCATCGGGCGATTGGCCACCAGCTCACCTGCATCTTCGTCAACAATGGCCTTCTCCGGGAAAACGAGGAAGAGATCGTGCAACGCGTTTTTGGCGAGCATTTCCAGATCAAGCTGAAATACGTCGATGCCTCTGAGCGTTTCCTGACCAATCTGCGCGGAGTGATCGATCCCGAGCAGAAACGCAAGATTATCGGCAACGAATTCATCCGCGTTTTTGAAGACGCGATTGTCGATCTTGCCCGCGATCACGGCACCCACAGCGCCGATCGTGAATTCCGTTTCCTTGCCCAGGGGACCCTCTACCCGGATGTGATCGAGAGTGTCGCGATTGGGGGCAATCCCGCTTCATTAATCAAGAGCCACCACAACGTCGGCGGGCTGCCGGAAAAGATGCATTTCGAATTGGTCGAGCCGTTGCGCCAGCTCTTTAAGGACGAGGTGCGCCAGGCCGGATTGCAGCTCGGTTTGCCTAACGAGATTGTTCAGCGCCAGCCTTTCCCGGGGCCGGGCCTGGCGGTGCGGATTCTCGGAGAAGTCACCCCCGAGCGGCTCCGCATCCTGCGCGAAGCCGACACGATCGTGACCAGCGAAATGCGAGCGAGCGACTGGTACTACCGGGTCTGGCAATCCTTCGCCGTCCTTCTCCCGGTCCGTTCCGTGGGAGTCATGGGCGACCAGCGCACCTACGATCACACGATCGCGTTACGGATTGTCGAGAGCCAGGACGGGATGACCGCCGACTGGGTGCGTCTCCCCTACGAAATTCTCGCCCGCATCTCGAGCCGGATCGGGAACGAAGTCAAAGGGGTCAACCGCGTTTGCTACGACATCTCGACCAAGCCGCCGAGCACGATCGAGTGGGAGTGAAGGGGAATGGCTGATGGCTGATTGCTGATTGCCAATTGAAGTAGGAGAGGCTTCTCGCCTCACGACGCTGACCGGCCTTTAATCAGCAATCAAAAATCATAAATTAGCAATCCCCATGCTCCACGTCCTCGATACCTGCCACCTCGGCCGCCCGGGAATCATCGCCGCTACCGCGCTCGAGACGAGCGATGGCATCGCTCTTTTCGATACCGGCGCGGATTCCGCTTTCGGGAACGTCGCGGAAGCGCTGCATGCTCTCGGTTTGGCCCCTAATGACGTCCGCCACGTCTTCCTCAGTCACATTCATCTCGACCACGCCGGTGCCGCCTGGCGTTTCGCCGAGGCGGGCGCGACCATCCACGTTCACCCGCGCGGAGCGCGGCATCTGGTTGATCCTTCGCGCTTAATGGATTCGGCCACCCGCATCTTTGGGGCCGAGATGCAGCGGCTCTGGGGCGAAATGCGACCGATTCCGTCTGCGCAAGTGCGCGGTACCGAAGACGGCGTCGCAATTCACGCAGGCGAATTTGTCATGCACCCGCTGGCCACTCCGGGGCACGCCGTGCATCACAACATTTATCACTGGGACGACCGTCTCTTTGGCGGCGACGTCGCCGGCGTGCGGCTCAGCGGGGGGCCGCCGATCCCGCCCTTCGTCCCGCCGGAACTGGAGGTTGAAGCCTGGCTGGAATCAATCAGGCGGATGCGATCGTTAGGCGCAAAACAGCTCTATCTGCCGCACTTTGGCCTGGTCGAGGATAATCTTGAGGCCCACTTCGAAGCGCTCGAAGAACGGGTGCTGCGATGGTCAACCTGGTTCCGCGATCAATTGCGCAACGGCAAAACCGAGGCGGAACTGGTCCCAGAATTTGCCCGCTACGAAGCGGAAGACCTGCTCGGGGCGGGCGCGCCTCACGAGCGCGTGGCCGATTACGAGAAGGCTGATCCCAGTGCAATGGCGGTAACAGCCTCGATTCGTTACTGGCAGAAATTTCATCCCGAAGCACTCTAGCGGCGGTCTGTGACCGCCGAATCGGCTTCCTTGTAATCCCCGTTTTCGGCGGTCGCAGACCGCCGCTACAAAAGCGCCTGGAAGCGCGGTTCCTCCCGCAGGCTGTCCCATTGCGGCTCGACCCGCAAAGTCCCGGGAGACGGGCCGCCAATTCGCCTAACGAGCGCCTCGAGCAAATCGAGAGCCTGCTCCCGCCGCCCAAGTAAGGCATAGATCGCCGCGAGGTTGGTCGCAATCAACGGCCCATCAAGCGCGTCGGCCGAGATCGGGAGGACCCGCGCGGCATGCTGCCCATGAGCGATCGCTTCCTCGGCTTCTCCGAGCATGGCCTCGATCAAGCCGCGCATGATCAGGATCTTGGCGTCGTTAGGCGACTCGACCGCTTCGGCCAGGACCCGTTCCTTCGCGCTAAGAAACAGGCGCCGCGCTTCCTCCTCCCTCGCGCGGCCACGGGCGATCAGGCCAAGGTACCATTCCTGTGGGACGGTGAAATCATCGAGCGCGCCGACAAAACCGCACAGACCGATATCGTTATACTGGCATTCCTTGCAGTTACCCAGCTCTCGCGCCGCAAGATCGTAATCGCGGTCCATCAGGGCCAGCCGGACAGAGATCGTCGTGACCGCGCCGCCGGGGTCGAAGCTCTCCGGAATTCGCTCCAACGCCGCGCGCAGCGGCGCCGTTTCGCCCCGTTCTCGGAGGAACAGTTCGGCGCGAGCGATCGGCAAGAGATGGGCCTCGGGCGAAACCGTCATTGCTTCCGCGAGCACCTGATCAGCCTCGGCGTAGCGACGCATGTAGGTAAGCGTCTCGGAAAGATTCCATAGGGTGGAGGTATTGCGCGGGTCGAGCTGACGCGCTCGCTCGAGATGCAAGATCGATTCCTCCCAATGCCCGCGCCGTCGCTCGATGATCCCGAGCGCGCCCGCAATCTCGGCTTCGTTAGGCAAAGCGCGCTGCGCGAGGGTAAGCTCGCGGATCGCGGCCTCGTACTCGCGGGCCGAGTAATAGTGGTAGAAGGCAAGCGCGACATGTCCCTCACCCAAGTCCGGCCGCACCCGAATGGCCGCTTCCGCCGCCTCCCTTGCCTTCTCGATCCGGGCCTGGCTTTTGTCGTAGCCAAACCAGTAAAGCTCGCCGTGAATGCGCGAACTGAGATAATGCGCGAGCGCAAACTGTGGATCGAGCGCGAGCGCACGTTCGAGCAAAGGCAGAGCGCGCTCACCGTTCTCCTGCGGATCGCCGATCCCGCTCCAGTGAAAAAGATCGCGTGCCTGCACGTAAAGATCGTGGGCTTCAAAACTGCTTGTCGGCCGGTTTTGCAGACCGGCCTTTTCCGCCGGCGAAAGGTGAGCCCGCAAAGCGCTTGCGATTTTCTGCGCCAACTCGCTCTGGATCGCGAAAAGATCGGTCAGCTCGCGATCGAAGCTTTCCGCCCAGATGTGAGTATCCGTCCGGGCGTTGATAAGCTGCGCATTGAGCCGGATGCGATTGCCGGCCCGGCGCACCGTCCCCTCGAGCACATGAGCAACTCCGAGCGCATTGCTGATCTCGCGCAGGCTGCGCACTCCAGTGCGATACGGTTGCACAGAAGTGCGACTGATTACCTTCAAATCCGCGATTCGCGCCAGGCTGGAGAGAATGTCGTCGTGCACGCCCTCGGCGAAATAGGCGTTCTCGCGATCGTCGCTCAGGTTTTCAAACGGGAGCACGGCGACGCTCTTCTCGGGTGGTGCAGCTGGAGCATCCGCTGCTTTCAAGGCGCCTGCCGTGTTCCCCTGCTCCGGTGTGAGGTCTTTCGTCCGCTTAATCCCGGATGGGGTGATGTCATAAAGCCAGGCGAGAAAGACCGCCACCGGGAAACCGAGACAGAGACCGAGAATAATCAGGCGCAAACCCCAATTGGGGATCTCAAACACGGGCAACGTCTGGGTGGCAACCTGAATGATGAGCCAGGCCGCGACGGCATAGGCGACCGCGACCCGGTAAACTTTGCGCCGTTTTAATTCGACGAAAAAGCGCTTCACAGCCACGCCTGCTTATGACGCGAGATGCTCAGAGGGGCAAGCCGGGTAGCGAGTCCTTTGGCGACAGGCCGAGCGACATTGGCCGTGGCCGTTACTCACGAGAAGTTTCCCTGAAATCACCCGCACGAAGATACTGTCGCGGACCGTTATCGATTCTTGGGCGCGCGCTGCTTTGGCGAGCGGAAAGCTGTTCGGCGAAAAAAGTCAGCAGCCTCACGATAGCGCCGTAGCGCTCGGGCGGGAGGACGAGGTTTCTCTGCCACGCCTGGCGGAATTTGGCGGAGAAAGCCGCACCGAGCTGTTTCAGGGTCTGCTCGACTTTGAGAGTATCGGCGCGGCTGGGGGAACGACGCAGCACTTGGCCGAGGCGCAGGTAACCGATGGTGCGTGGGCCGAGCTTCAGAGGCACGGCGGTTTCCGTTAGGCCAAATGGACATGTGACGGTAGTAGGAATGTCGCTCGTGCGCCGCACCATCTCCTCATGGGCCTGCAGACAAATCGCCAGGCTTTTTGGGTTTTCCGCCAGCAATGCGCAGAAACGGGTTCTCATGTTTTTTCCCGTGATGCGAGAGCTGCCAGTACTCGACCGGACGCAGGGCCAGCGGCAACCCCGTCGCCTGACTGAAAACCCGCTCGTAATCGCGAGATAATTTCGAACGACGCAGCTTATCAATCAGCTGACGGTTGGCACTGACCTCAGCTTCCTTCTCGCTCGCTCCCGCCATGAGTGGTCACCTAGCCTCTTGATTGAAGAGGGCCTTGGCAAGGCCTTTCTCCCGAGGGCTTTTTGCAGTCGTTAGGCAGGCGCAAAATTTGCCCAACATTTCCCAAGCGCCGCGCAGCGGGTTGTTCCTCGACGATCAGGATGGAAAAAATGCAAACCGTAGCCGCGCGCCAGGCTGCCCAGCCTCTTACCCGCCTGAAAAAGGCTTTGGTTCCGATCGATTTTTCGCTGCCTTCACAGGAAGCGCTCGAATATGCGCCCGGCTTTGCGAGTTGGTTCGATGCCTCGGGAAAACAACCGGGCGTCGCCGGTGGCATGGCGTGGAGGAGAATAATCTCCCCACCGAAACAATTTCTGCATCGGAAGCACGACCGAGCGCGTGGTGCGCACCGCTCCCTGCCCGGTTTTCGTGATCCGCAAGAAACAACCTGAATTGCTCTAATGAAAACGATCTCTCTTCCAAACGAGCGCGAGTCGGTCGAGATCCGCGTCCAATACCACCCGTTTCTGGTCGGGCTTCAGCCCCCATCACATCCGGCTTCTGGCCGATTGCGCCATGGCGACGGAGTTTGCCCTAACGAGTATCTCTTTCGCCAGGGCGAATTCGCCAATCGTTTTTATCTGATCGAGACCGGGCAGGTTGTCCTGGAAGCGCCTGACCTGGAGGGCGATCGGGTTCCGATCGAAGCAATCGGTCTGGGAAAACTGGTCGGCTGGTCGTGGCTCTTCCCGCCTTACACCTGGCACTTCGACGCCCGGGCTCTCGAGAAAACCACCGCGCTGTTTTTTTACGGGACAATCCTGCGCGAATATTGCAGCGAGGACCCGTCGTTAGGCTTTGAGCTTTCAAGCGGATAAGCCAGGTCATGCTGGAACGCCTCCAGGCGGCACGGAACCGCCTCCTCTCCTCCGCATCCGCTTTTCAGGCGCTGGGCTGGAACGATGCGAAGAGAAAGTCTGGCACCAATGCAGGCCACTGGCCTGTCCGCAACCCTGTCGCCGCTTGCTAGGCGCGTGCCTGAGGCAAAGCGGGCGACAGCGGCACACCTGCTGAGAGCGCGCCCGCAGTGAGAAAAGGTGACGATGGTGGGCGTAGTCGGCCGTGAACGAAAAACCGCGTTGTGGTTTTCACCGGCTGCGTTTCTCCGAATCAAGGCTGACCGCAATATTTGAAGAGGAGCATTTCGGCGCGGGAATCCTGGCGAAAATAAAAACGGATCGCGCCATCGCGCCCAACGTAATCGGTTTTGACGCTGCAACTGGCCCGCCGGCTGTGCACCTGATGAAGCCCGAGCCGGTCGCGCAGATAAAGCGCGCCCCAGGCTTCGGCAAAAAAAGCGCGCTGCGATTTGGCGGCGAGCAAATCTTCCAGCTCGAGTCGTTCCATTTCGCGGTAGACCACGGGAAAGGCCTGCTCGATCTCCGCATAATCGAGGGAGAGCGCCGATTGAATCCCGCTTGTCGGTAACTTCGCCCAGGTAGCAGCCACCACGGCCAGGCGCATCCGGGGATCGAATCCAGCAGCGGCATGCTTTAGCGAACAGGTGGAGATCGAAATCCGGAGCAATCCAAAATTTCCTGCCCGGATCGTCACCCAAAAATGATCAACTCGCTTTGGATCGAGGTCCCGTTCCTTCTCGTATTCAGCGATCTCGCCCGCGGCGACGACAAATTCGTCCGCCTTAAAGGCGAGATCATCAGGCTGTTTAAGCGCGACAGATCGGGCTCGCACCAGGCGGGAAGTCTGGCGTCTCGGTCTGCGGCTGGCGAGCGGTTATTGCGAACGAAAAACGATCGGGCCGACGAGAATCGACACCGTGGCGACGAAACTTCCGGCCAGGAAAACAATCAGTTAATCCATGGTTAGTCAGATATTTTCCTTAGGCTGAAGCTCCCCCCGGGGTGTCTTGCATTGACCGCAGCAAGCGCGTTCCGGCCGGGCGGAACAGAGATGGCCCCACTGATCGCAAGTGGCGGGAGCCTCCTCCCCAGCGGGGGTTCCCAGATCGGGCAACACCGGGTGTTCTTCCTCCTCGAGCTTGTTCAGGAGCCTGATCGCGTGCGTCCTTGCCATGTCTGGAGAGTAGCGGCAGCGGGAAAGCGGGCTGTGCATCCATTGGGATTTGCGCGGCATTTTTTGGCCCGTTCCGAGAAGGGAACAAACCGCAGCCTAACAATCAGCCAGCGGGTTGAGCGCGTCGTTTCCGAATGATCAGGGGCACCGTCGCCCGAGCCAGCTTGGTGAATTCCTGCACTGCGCTGCTGCTGTCGGAATCTTTCAGGCGCAAGAGACCGATCTCAATCGCGAGGTTCTTCCCTTTCAGGCGCACGGCAGTCAGGCCGATGCTCTCGCGGATCGCGATGTTGGGCATCAGGGCGGCGGCTTTGAGCGGGGCTAACGAACGGAGGAGCGTCTCGATCGCGTTGATCTCGGCGACCATGTGCGGGCGCACCTGATGCTGGCGGCAAATCGCGTCGCTCATCCGTCGCATGACGAACGTTTCGGGAAGCTGAAGGAGCCGCTGCTGGTGCAGTTCCTTCAGAGCGATTACACGCCGGTTCGCCCAGGGATGTTCCTTCGGGACCAGGAGCGCGAACTGATCGTCACAAAGCCGCTCGTAACGCAGGCGTGGCGAATGACGGGTCAGAAAACCCAGCCCGACATCCATTCGGCCTTCTTCGATCGCGGTTTCAATCTCGGTCGAGGAAATTTCCTCGACCGTCAGGCCGACCGCAGGGTGTTGCGCGGCAAACATGCCGAGCAGCGGAGGCATGAGCGCGACGTTAAGAATCGGAACGACCCCGACATGGAGGACACCGCGCATCTGACCCGGCTCGGTGCTCAGCTCCTGCAACAAAGTTTCGACGTGCCGGAGAATTGTCCGGGCGTGTTCCTGAAAAATTTGGCCGGCTGAGGTGAGGAGGATCCGCTTGCCGCGGCGCTGGAAGAGATCGACCCGGAGCGCGCTCTCGAGGTCGCGCATCTGCTGGGAGATGTTTGGCTGAGAAATCCCGAGGCGATCGGCCGCCCGACTAAAGCTGCCAGCCTGCGCAACTTCAAGGAAGTAACGGAGATGCCGAATTTCGAGGGGATCGTGAACCATTTTGGTCAGATTGGCCGCCAAACGGGGGCCTGGCAACGCTGCAAGCAAAATTCACATAAATTTTTCTTCCATAGGTTGGAGTTATTGTTCTATTGTTGAGACCAGTAATTCGTTTTGCTTATGATCCTATTTCAATTCCCAATCGTCAGCCGGGGACTGTGCCGGGCACCGCTCCTGCTTTTTCTCGCTCTCGCTCTTCCTCTCACCGGGTGCGGAAAAAAGGAGGCCAGACAAAAAGTGCAGATCGTCAATTCCAAGCACGTCAAAATCGGGTTCATCGGCCTCACCTGTGAGGCGCCGATCTACTACGCCTACGAGGCGGGCTTGTTCAAAGAAGAAGGCCTTGAACCGGAGCTGGTGAAATGCAGCTGGGCGCAATACAAGGACAACCTCGCCTTGGGGGCCTATGACATCACGCATCATCTCGTGATGTATTTCCTCAAACCAATCGAGCAGGGACTCGACGTCCGGTTTCTCGGCGGCGTCCATACCGGATGTCTGCGAGTCCAGACGGCGGTGAACAGCCCGATCCGAAAAATCCAGGATTTGAAAGGCAAACGCATTGGCGTCCCCGGCATGGGAACGCCCCCGTTCGTTTTCGCCAACCGAGTTTTCGGGACTCACGGAGTCGATGCGAGCAAGGACATCGTCTGGAAGGTCTATCCGGCCGGTGAACTCGGTCTCGCGCTGAAAAAGGGCGAGGTCGATGCGGTGGCCAACGCCGAGCCGATCGGCTCACTCCTGATCGCGCAAGGCCTCGCCCGGAATGTCGAAGGAATGGATGAGGCGACCGATCTGCCTTACGCCAACGAGTATTGCTGCGAAATCATCGCCAACGGTAAATGGGTCGACGCCAATCCGGAGACGGCGGCGCGGGCCACTCGAGCCATTCTGAAAGCCTCCAAATGGGTTCAGGAGAACCCAAAGGCTGCCGCGCAATTGGCCGTGGACAAGAAGTACCTCGCTTCAACCGTCGAGCTAAATACCGTCGCCCTCAGCCGCTTAAAATACATCCCTTCGGTCGCTCACGCTGAGCAAACGCTTTTCACTGCCGCGAAAGAGATGCGCGAGGCCAAAATGCTCGACCCTGAGACAGATACGGACGCTTTGGCAAAAAAGGCTTTTCAACATCTCGAGGGAGTTACGGATGAGTGGCTCAAGAGTGTGAAAGTGGAGAAGGTCCCAGGCGGTCAGGCGGACCCCCACCTCGACATCAGGCTTTACGCGCAGCTGATCGAAAACGACGTGCAGGACGCATGCTGTGCTCGCAAGATGTACGATCAGCCTGACCAGGAAGCGCCGAATCTGTCCGACCCAGACGCTCCGTGTTTACCGAAGCAAGCCATAGCTATTAAGAAATGAGTACTGCGATCAACCAAATCTCGCCGGCAGCACCGGCGATCAGCAACAGCGAGCGCCGCCAGCGGCCGGCAAAGCCAGTCGCGACCGCGGGCGTACATTACCGGCCACAAACTCTCCTCGCCATTCCGGTGGGCGCGGCAGGGTCGTTGGCGATTCACTACCTGGTGCCCAAGAGTGAGGCGGTGCCGATGAGCACCTTTTTCCCGAAGCTGCTCTGCGCCATGCTCGGCTTTGGAATTGTCATGGCCCTCATCTATCCCTTTTCCACTCGGGTGCGGAAATGGATGCGACACATGTGCCCCATTCTGGGCATGGCGACCCTGACAACCGGGGCATGGGAGCTGGTGACAAGTGGTTTGGGGTTGCTTCCTCTGCCTTACTTTCCCGGGCCGGAAGCGGTGATCGCCGCGATAATTCGCGACGCTGGACTTATCTTCGACAGCACCTGGCATTCGCTCTTTCTTCTTCTCAGTGGCTATGCGATCGGGACCTGCCTGGCCCTGATCACGGGAGTTATCATCGGATGGTTTCCGCATGCCCGCTATTGGGGGATGCCTTTGCTCAAGGTGGTCGGCCCAATTCCTGCCACCGCCTGGATTCCTCTGGCCATGGTTGTGGCGCCCTCGGCCATGTTTTCCGCGGTCGGGCTGGTCGCTTTGGCGGTCTGGTTCCCAGTAACGATGCTGACGGCATCGGGCATTTCCAACACGCGCACCTCCTATCTCGACGTCGCAAGAACGCTGGGCGCGAGTCGGTTCTATCTCATCTTCAGAGTCGCGATTCCGGCCGCCATGCCGAATATCTTTATTGGGCTCTTCATGGGCCTGGGCACGTCCTTCCTCACTCTGGTCGTGGCGGAGACGGTAGGCGTCAAGTCGGGTCTAGGCTGGTATATCAGTTGGGCGCAGGGCTGGGCGGAATATGGCAAGGTCTATGGAGCGCTCGTCATCATGGCGGCCTTTTTTTCCACCATCATGACCATGCTCTTTAAGCTCCGCGATCGGGTGCTTGTCTGGCAGAAAGGAACAATCAAGTGGTAGCAATAAATTCAGCGTTCAAAGTGGGAAACGAAGCGGCTGCGATTCGAGTCCGGCATGTCGTCAAACAATTTGACTCACCTGATGGGGGCGTCACTCCCGGAGCACTCGCATTGAATGACGTTTGTCTAACGGTAACCGCCGGAGAGTTAGTCTGCATCGTCGGGCCGAGCGGTTGCGGTAAATCAACCCTTCTCCGCATGATTGCCGGGCTTAACGCTCCGACCAGCGGTGAAGTAGCTGTCGGCGCCGAGCTGATTCAGGGCCCAAGCGCGGAACGCGGTTTAGTTTTTCAGGACCCGAGTCTTTTCCCCTGGCTGACGGTTCGCGGCAATATCGAGTCCGGCTTGGTCGCGCGGGGTGTTCTCGGAAGAATGCGCGCGGAAGTGGATGACTTCATGCGACTGGTCGGACTTGAAGGTTTTGCCAACTCGTTCCCGCATCACCTGTCCGGTGGCATGGCCCAGCGGGTCGCGCTCGCGCGTGCCTTGATCAATCATCCCAGGGTGCTTCTTTTGGATGAGCCGCTTGGAGCGCTGGATGCGTTCACTCGGATGCGGATGCAGGACGAGGTGCTTCGGCTCTGGCAGGCGCGCGGAACGACCATGCTCTTCGTCACCCATGACATCGATGAAGCCATCTATGTGAGCGATCGCATCGTCGTCATGACCCAACGACCGGGCAGGATCGAGCAGGTTATCCCAGTAGAACTCGAGCGCCCGCGCGATCGCGGCAGCGACGCGTTTCTGCGCCTCCGGGGCAAAATTCTCGAGATCATGCACTTTGCCGGGCAGCCGATGGCGGGAAACCGGACCTAAGTCTTGTCCCGCCCTTGGTTCGCGGTTTCAATCGCGCGCTGCCGAACAATAGATAACTTGATCGGGAGTTACATCTTAGGCTGCAAACTGAAGATAAGCTGCCAGTTCCCCCTTAAAACTTATAGCTTAATGATATAGCCACGAACCGGCCCGGCTCCGGGACACGCGCGCCAAACGGCACGTCGCTGTCCAGCACCTGATTAATCCCGGAAAGATGCTGCACGTAGCGCCGGTCGAAGAGGTTTTCGACAACGAGACTGACATCGAGGTGCTCAGCAATGGTGTAACCGGCCCGGAAGTTGAGCACGGCATAACCGGGGCTAGTCAGCTCGTCGTTGAAAGAGGCGACCTTGTGCTGCGGTGCGGCCCAGGCCAACTCCAGGGCGCTGCGCCAGCTTAGCCAATGTTGTTCGAAGCTGACGGTTCCGCGCAACGGGGCAATACGATAAAGGTTGTCGTCGTTCTCTCGATTGATCCCGCGCACGTAACTGAGCTGGCCGCGCAGAGTTAGTAGCTTATTAAGGTCGTAAAAGGCCTCCCCGTCCACGCCATACAGGTCGGCCCGATCGAAATTCTGATATTGCAGGACGATCGTATCGAAAAAGATAATATCCGTCGGTGCCCCCTGGATATAGTCATGAACGAAGTTATAGAAGGGGGTGACCTTCAGCCCCCAACCTTCACCGTGCCAGTCGCCGGTAAGGGCGACCTGATGCGATACTTCAGGATCGAGATCGAGATTGCCCATATAGAAGCGGCCGTCGGAGTTGCCGGAGGCAAAAGCGAATGCCGTAAAAAGATAGCGCTCAAGAACACTCGGCGAACGACTCTTGCGGGCGAAAGCCAGTTCGTAACTCTGGCTGCTATCGGGCGTAAAGCGCACGGAAGCCATTGCGTCGAAGTTGACATCGGTCGCGTCGCGCGAGTGGGAGTTAAATGCAGCCGCATCCCCCGCCGAGTCCGGATAGAATTGCGTGACTGGATCGGCGTCACTCCACACCGTGTCGTTACGCAGACCGACGAGGGTGCTCCATCGATCGCTCCAGTCTTTCTGCCACTCAAGGTAAACGCCCAACCGGGTTCGGGTGGAATTGTTGATATCCTCCTGGAACCCGCCGGCAAGGTCCGTTTCGAAAGCGTCGAACCGGTTCCAATGAAAGTCCAACCCAGTGCGGAGAGTGTCGTTCTCCCGCGGAATAGTCAGACCTATTTTGCCACTCAGATCGTCACTTTGGCTTGGAGCCGAAAATGGGAAGCCCTCTATTTCCGGCATGCGCCGGCTTGTGAGTGGCCGGAGAGAGAAGTTATCCATCAGGTGATAGGTGCTGTTATAAGCGATGCGGCTCTCGAGTTGCCCGAACGCGTAGTCGCCCGTATGCCGGATACCTGCGAACCAATTGTCCTCCTGAATCATGTCCATCGGCTGGCCCGGCGCGCCGGCATCGCGGACGCGGGTAATTCCGCCGTAGGCTTCAAAAACGCCGTTGAGCAGGCGACCGGCGATCTGGCCCTCGTGCTGTTGGTATTCTCCGACTCCGCTGTCGCGCACTCGGCCGTCGGGGAAACGCAGATCGTCGGAGGTTGACCACGAACCATTGTAGGAGGCGCTCCAGGCTTGGTTCGCGAGAGTGAGGCTGCCGTTCACTCCCACAGCATCATCGCTGCTGCGATAGAAGGAGCGGAGGTCACCCGACCAAAGCGTCTGCACGTCGGGCGAAAAGATCGGCGGATTCCGGTCGGCCAGAATAATGCCGCCGATGTTATCGCCACCAAGGCTCACTGGGGTGATGCCAGCTACCACGGTGAGAGAGTGAAGGGCGGAAGGAGCGATATCGAGCAGCGGTGGGTCCATGTGATTCGGACAGGCCGGAGTGATCTCCATGCCGTTGACCAAGACGGAGACGCGATCGTCGCTCAGACCACGCAATTGCGCGATCCCGGAGAGGGCGCCATTGCGCGCGACGGCAGCGCCCGGGGCTTGTTCGAGGAGTGACGCCGAATCGGTCGCGGTGGCCTCTAACTCGGGGGTCGGAAGAACGACGGTGGCTCCGGGAATCATCTGTCCAGTGACAATGATGTTCGGAACTTTTGCGGGTATAGGGGTTGGAGATTCCTCAGGGGCTTGAGCCCAGGCCGAAAACGTTGCAACCGCGAAGGCCAACGCCGGAAGGGCGATTTTCTTGTAGTTGGTAAAATTGGATTTCATTGAATTGCGAAATTGGTTTTGTCCTTCTCTGGCAACTTCCGACCGGACAGGCCGCGGGGCGCTGGCGGGTGAGAGTTCCAGAATTGTTTTTGAATTTCCGGGCGCTCATTGAGGGACATTCAACCTGGTTCATGGCGCCAACGGAGTTTGACCCCGAGATGATCACGCCACCCGCGGCGGCGGCTTTGGCGGACCATTCGAAAAATCGATCTGCCGCGAGGAAACAAATGCGACGTCGGCTACGACTGAAGGCATGAAACAAATGTAAACGCCGCACTCGACGAGAAATTCCGGCTGCTGCGTTTCGCCCAGCTTTGAGGGCGCCTTACGCTCGCTCTCGCAACCGTCGCGGATTTTTGGGCAGAGCGAGCAGGCATAACGGTCGTCAAAGGCCTTTTTCACCGCGGTGCACAAAGAGTCTTGCTGGGCGAACTCGACCAACATGCGGGTGTAGGCGATCGATTGAAGCACCGCCCAGTGCCCGCCCGACGCAATGAAAATGGCGAGGAGGCAGCTCGAAGCAGCGACAAGGCGAACCGCCCGCCTTCCGCGTCGTGCGGCATAGCGACAGAGATACGCTGTTCGTGGAGACAAAAAAATTCTCATTAGGCCTAACGAGATTTCGAGAAACCTCCGGCGCGCCTTCATGGAAGGGGGGAGCGATTGAAAGATCGGCGACGGCGGACTGTTTTCCGGCCGAGAATTTATCATGCCTGGACGAATATGAAGAAGCGCCCAATGCCTGGGCAAGACAAAAATCACATAAATAAATACCGCCATTAGGATTTTTTATGGACGGTGGCTACCCTTCGGAGCGTGGGGAGGACAACGGGCGGCCCCAGGCCTGGCTTCGACGCTGCCAACCTCGGCCTCTCCTGAAGACAGAGCGGCGACTTGCAACGGCGGGGTCAAGAGAGTCCGGCCGCAACCGCGCCGAGCGTTCGCTTCGCTGCCACGCCAAACCGGGTTGAATGAATTTCTCGCATGCAGCGTGCTCGCACGGCCCGTGAGATATCGTTTGGTCGGAACATTGGGCCTCGGAAACCCGCCACTTATAAGGCGAGGTTATTGTTGTATTTTTTTACCTGATATCTTAACCTCGGATGACGCTCTTCTGACGGCAGCCTTTGGCTTTCGGCGGAGGATGGAACCCGCAATTTCTCAGTTAAACACGGAAAGGTCGGCCTGAAATGAATGGTGCCACGAAGGAGATTGAACTGCTTGCGCCGGCCCGGCCCGGCGTCGAGAAATCCTCAGCCGCGCTTGTCCGATCTCGGCGCGTAAAAAGGCAGCTTACGGTAATAAAATCACGTCCCCAGACTCTCCTGGCCATTCCAGTGGCAGCCGCGATCGCTCTGGCCATTCATTACTTCGTGCCCAAGACAGAACCGGTGCTTCCGACGAAATATTATCCGACGCTCCTCTTCATCGCGCTTGGGTTTGGTCTGGTGATTGACCTTATCCAAATCTACTCCATGCGGTTGCGGCACTGGATGCGGCGGATGTGCCCGATTTTTGGAGTCGCGATTTTTACCGCCGCGATGTTGCAACTCGTCACGACTTGTCTCGGACTGCTCCCCCTGCCTTATTTCCCGGGGCCGGAGCCGGTCCTGGCGGCGATGGTAGGTGACGCGAAACTGCTTTTCGACAGCACCTGGCATTCGCTCGCTCTCCTCCTGAGCGGCTACTTGATTGGAACAACGTTTGCTCTGATCACGGGCGTGATTATTGGCTGGTTTCCGCACGCCCGGTACTGGGGCATGCCGCTGCTCAAAGTGGTTGGGCCGATCCCGGCCACCGCGTGGATCCCGCTCGCGATGGTCATCGCGCCCTCCGCGCTTTTCTCCGCCGTCGGGCTGGTCGCTCTCGCAGTCTGGTTTCCGGTCACGATGCTTACCGCGTCCGGCATTTCCAACACGCGCACCTCGTATCTCGACGTGGCGAGAACGCTGGGGGCGAGCCGGCTCTTTCTTATTTTCCGGGTCGCCATCCCGGCAGCGATGCCTAATATCTTCATCGGTTTGTTCATGGGACTGGGCACTTCCTTCCTCACCCTGGTGGTGGCGGAGACGGTAGGTGTGAAATCCGGTCTCGGCTGGTATGTCAGCTGGGCCCAGGGCTGGGCTGAATACGGTAAAGTCTACGGTGCACTCATCATCATGGCGGTCTTTTTCTCCTCCATCATGACGATGCTCTTCAAGGTGCGCGATCGCGTTTTGGTCTGGCAAAAGGGCACGATCAAATGGTAAGCGCGCCGCCCGAGAGAGGTGTCGAGGAAGCGGCAGGGCTGAAGGTTCGGCGAATTTCCAAGCAGTTCGACTCCCTCGATGGAGGGGTGACCCCGGGAGCGCTGGCCGTGGCGGAGGTCAGTCTCTCGGTTGCTCCGGGAGAATTGGTTTGTATCGTCGGCCCGAGCGGATGCGGGAAATCAACCCTGCTGCGGATGGTCGCAGGTCTTACCCCGCCGACAAGCGGCGAGCTTCTCATCGGAGAGGAAGAAATCACCGGCCCGAGCGCGGACCGCGGGCTGGTTTTTCAGGATCCAAGTCTTTTCCCATGGCTGACGGTTCGTCGGAACATTGAAGCGGGCCTGGTGGCACGCGGGGTATTGAGGGAGAAGCGCGCTGAAGTGGATGAGTTTATGCGCCTGGTCGGGCTTGAATCGTTCGCCAATTCTTTTCCCCATCATCTTTCCGGCGGGATGGCGCAGCGCGTCGCCCTCGCCCGCGCCCTGATCAATCATCCAAAGTTGCTTTGCCTCGATGAACCGCTGGGCGCGCTCGACGCCTTTACCCGGATGAAAATGCAGGATGAAGTGATGCGGCTGTGGCAGGCGCGGGGCACGACCATGCTCTTCGTCACCCACGACATCGATGAGGCGATCTATATGAGCGACCGCATCGTCATCATGACGCAGCGCCCGGGTAAAATCGAACAGATCATCCCGGTTGATCTCGAACGGCCGCGCAACCGGGGTAGCGAGGAATTTCTCAGTCTGCGGGGCGACATTCTCGAGACCCTGCACTTCGCCGGGCATCGCTGAATCGCTTTGGTCTCGGTGGCAGATACAGCCATCGATCTCGGTCGGGGAGATTCTCCTCAGATGCAGTTGGACGCCGGGTGCGCCCCGCATTACATCTCTTGCCTTTTTCACGCAATGCCACGCCGTTCCAAACCGCTAGTGCTGAGCAACGAATCCGATCCCGCGCCAATGCGCCTTCCCGCCATGGCTCCGACACCGGCGCCGGGGGAACCGACCGACCTGGAACTGATGCTGGGGATTCAGCGGGAAGATCCTGAAGCGCTCTCCAAACTTTACGACCGCTACAACGGCATCATCAAAGCGCTCATTCTGCGGGTCGTGCATAATGAGACGGAAGCCGATGACTTGCTTCAAGAGATTTTCATGGAACTCTGGAACCAGGCGAAAAATTTCTCGCCGAAAAAGGGCAAGCCGCTTGGTTGGATGGTCACCCTCGCCCGGCGTCGCGCCATCGACGGACTGCGCAAGAAGCAGGCTTACCTCCGGGCCGGGGAGCGTTTGCAGCATGAAACCGAGCAGCAACCGGAAGCCTGGGTGCATAACGCGACTGCGGAGGAAATCAACTCTTCTGACACCCGGGCCCTCATTCGGAAAGTCATCAACAGCCTGCCGGTGGCCCAGCAACGGGCGATTGATCTGGCATTTTTTCGGGGCATGAGTCAGCGCGAAATCGCCGCTCATACGAATACACCGTTAGGGACGGTGAAAACCCGCCTCGAACTGGGCCTGAAGAAAATTGCCGACGGCCTGAAAGAGTTGAAGGATGAACTTTAAACAATTCCAGAACCAGGCGCGCCTTTATGTGATTGGCGCCCTGGACGATGCCGAATGCAAGGAATTTGAGGAGGCGCGGAACTGTTTTGGGCAAAAGGCGGAAGATTTCATCACCGAATGCTATCGTTTGCATGAGGCTTTTGCCCTAAGTCTGCGTCCGGCAAAATCTTCCGACGCGCTAAAAGAGCGCCTCATGCAGATCGTCCGGGAACGCAAGGCGGGGAAACGGGAACCGTGATGCTCGAGCGGTGAATTGTCAGGTAGGGCGAGCCTTGCCCGACTCGCGCTTTAACCCTTCAACTCTTCGCGCTCCCGCCCCCGCATTCCATTTCCCGAAGAATGAACTCCTGGAGAAAACCGTAAAAATTCACTTGGAATAGTCCGAGGTCCCGCCGGGAACCGATCGGCGAACGATAGTGATCGCACAACTCGCTCTCGGTGAAATCATACTTCGCGGTAATCGCGAGCCGGGCCTGGTTGAGGGCGTTCAGCCACGCTTCCGAATGCTCGGCTGGAATGTGGAGAGCGCGGTTGGCAAAGGGTTTGTCTTCCTGGTTGAGCTGTCGCAGGTCCGCTTCGACCACTTCGGTGGCACTCTGAAAATGCCGGCGTAACTCCGGCTGGACGTAGAGCTTCCACTCCGCGCAAAACTCCTTCTCGTCAGGCGCGGCCGGCGCGCTGAAAATGCGTTGCTCAGCCGCGGGAACTGAATCGCAGCTCGTACTGCCTGGGAGCTGGCGCAGCAACTCCGCGAGAAAGGGATCGATTTCCGTAATTTCGAGCACGCCGTTGTTGCGGGAGACCTCCATTTCAATTCATCCGCTCGATCGTTGCGAGCAGCAGGTAACCGTGCAACTGCTGGACAAACAATTCCGCCCGCTCGCGCACTCCACTCCACAAAATCGAGCGCCCCTTGTGATGCACCTCCAGCATATGTAGCTCGGCTTTTTCCCTCGGATAGCCGAACACCTTCTGAAAGACCATTGTCACGTAACTCATCAAATTCACCGGATCGTTATGCACGACCACGTTCCAGGGTAGATCGAGCGCTTCCTTGCTTTTGGTTTCCTCGGTGATGGCCGGGCTCTCGACTGCGGCCACAATCTCCGGAAGCATTTGCATAGGAACAAACGGCGAAGACCGTCACCTCGCCCGATCCTCGGCAAAGTTCCAGCATCGCCCCGGCCGCAGCATAACGAAAAGGATAACACGCAACCTGCGTAAGGCAATCCTCAGCTCGCGGCTTGCTGGACGATCCGCCTCTGCGCCCGCTCCATCCGCCGCCGCCCGAAGCTCTCCGCATCACTCAATCCGCGCAGGTGGAGCAGCCCATGAACGAGATAGAGCCGCAATTCCTCGCCTAACGAACTGCGAAAGCTCCGTGCCTGTCGTTTCGCGGTTTGGACGCTGATGAAAATCTCGCCATGCGCGAAGGTGATGACATCGGTCGGGCCGGCGATCTGCAGGAATTGCTCGTGCAGTGCGCTCATTCGTTGGTCGGAAATCAGCAGTACGTGGACTTCGTCGAGATTCGTCAACCCCGATCCTTCTTCCCCGGCACAAAGGGGCAGCGCCCGCCGGGCAAAATTTTCCAGGGCAGCGCGATCGACCGCGAGCTTGCGCTGTCGGTTGTGCACGAAAATCTGCGGGAGCGGGGACGGCTTCATCTTTTTCCTCTCCGATCGAGCGCGAGCAGCTCGCGATAGAGCTTCGCCAGTTTCGGCGCCGCTACCCCAGCCGCCTCCGCGCGGCGAAGCGGTTCGCCCCAGATCGATTCGAGCTCGAGCGGCCGTCCGGCTTCGAGATCGACCAGCGTCGAGGGCTTGAACGAACCCATGGTTGCTGTCCGTTTCAGGTGTTCGAGGGCGAGAGCAGTGGGCAGATTTTGCCCGCAGGCATTGGCGATTGCGATAGTTTCGTTCATCAGCGCGAGCGCCTCGAGCCGGAGAGCGTCATCGGCCACGATCGCCGCCAGATTCAACCCGCCGGCCGCGATCGTTAGGCCATTGAAGGCCACATTCCAGACCAGCTTGCGCCAGCGCTCCCGCGTCAGATCCGCCACCACCGAACAAACCACACCGCAGCGCTTGAACTCCCACGCCAGGTCGTGTGTCCGCGGCTTCGGCAGGCCGCCGAACTCGCCCAGCGCCAGATGCCCGGCATCGAAACACTTCACTTCACCCGGAGCGGTGCGACTGACGCAGATAAAGCACAACCCGCCGAGGACTCGATCGATCCCAAAGTGGTCGGCGAGAAACTCCTCGTTTGCGAGCCCGTTTTGCAAGGTCAGGAGCATGGTGTTTTCGCCTAACAATGGCGCGAGGAGCGCGGGCAGCTGCCGATTGGCAGTGGCTTTGACCGCGACGATGACGAGGTCGCACGGTCCGATCTCGGCGGTCGAGCGGCAGGCGCGCACCCTGGGGACGTGAACGTTTTCCCCCTTGCTTCGCAGGCGCAGCCCGCGTTTGCGAACCGTCTCATAATCACTCCGGAGGAGAAAATGCACGTTACGGCCGAACTGGGCCAACTTCCCGCCATAGTAGAGTCCGATCGCACCCGCGCCCACGACCGCGATGCGAAAGTTGGGAAGCTTATGCCGCAAACGCATGTGGAACGAGTAACCGGAGCGATCGCAGAGATAAGCTTTCCTCCGCGGTGGCTGCGTTCGCTGCGGTCAATTTCCTATCCAACTGGCCGTTGTTCCGCCTGGAAATTTCGGGTGATCAACCGCGCGCCTTTGTTGAAGGTGGCATATGCCCAGGCCCATTGAAAAAGAACCGCAAGGCGATTTCGGAACCCAACGAGATAGAGAATATGGACGACGAGCCAGGCGAGCCAGGCGAGAAAGCCGCTGAAATGAATGAAGCTGAGATCGGCCACCGCGCGGTTGCGCCCGATGGTGGCCATGCTGCCTTTATCCCAGTAATAAAACCGTTGCGGTTTCCTCCCCTCGATCATCCGAAGAATATTGCCGGCCGCGTGGCGTCCCTCTTGGATGGCAACCGGCGAGACCCCGGGGAGCGGCTTTCCATCCTTGCCGGTGAAATTGGCCAGGTCGCCAATCACCTGCACTTCCGGATGACCCGGAATCGTCAGGTCCTCCTGCACAATCACGCGCCCAGCCTTATCGACTGGCACGCCCAAGGTTCGCCCGACGAAAGAGGCAACGTTCCCGGCGGCCCAGATTTTCACCCGGCAGGGAATGAATTTGCCCGCCACCTCGACGCCTTTCTCCGTCAGGTTGGTAGCGTGGGCGCCGGTGATCACTTCGACCCCGAGCTCTTGCAACTGCCTGCGGGCGCTCTCCGATAAATCCTCCGGGTAGGCGGACAGCACCCGCTTGTCGCCCTCGACCAAAATGATTCGCGCGGTTGAAGGATCGATGTGGCGGAAATCCTTCGCCAGCGTCTGGCATGCGATCTCCGCGATCGCCCCCGCCATTTCCACTCCAGTCGGTCCGCCCCCAATGATGACAAAGTTCATCGCTGCCGCCCTCGCCTCGGCATCGGTCGTCTTCTCCGCAAACTCGAACGCCATTAGGATGCGACGCCTAATCTCGACTGCGTCCTCCAGGCTTTTCAGGCCGGGAGCGATTATTTCCCATTCGTCGTGGCCGAAATAGGAGTGCCGCGAGCCGGTTGCGACGATGAGATAATCATACGGGACCATTCGATCCGCCGTCCGCACGGCACGCCCCGCCAAGTCGGCGCCGAGTGCTTCGGCCAGAACAACATCGATGTTTTCGTACTTGCTCAGGACCCCGCGGATCGGCGCCGCGATGTCCGCCGGGGAAAGGGCCGCGGTCGCGACCTGGTAGAGCAAGGGCTGGAAAAGATGATGGTTGGTGCGGTCGATCACCGTCACGCAAACCGGCTTGTTGCCAAGATGCTTGGCCGCTTCCAACCCGGCGAAGCCAGCCCCGATAATGACAACGCGCGGCCCGATCGGCTCTTCGTTCTCCATCGCAGAACGATGGCTGGAAAGCTGCGAGGGTAAACCGAAAATCGGTTGTCACTCCCGGCGGAGCTGCTTATCTTCCGCGCCTTATGCCGAAACCGATCGCGCGCAGCAAGACGAGGAAATCAGTCGCCAAACGATTCAAGATCACGGCGACGGGGAAAGTGCTGCGTTCGCATGCCAAACGACGGCACCTGCTTTCGGCCAAGAACGCAAAGACCAAACGTCAGCTCGCCAAATCCGCGGTCGTCCACAAGACCGACGAACAGCGGATCAAAGCGAACCTGCCGTTCGCCTGAGCGCGCGGCACGCCGCGGACAAAGTGGCTCCCCGGGAAAGACTTGACCTTTTCGGCGGCCCACCTAGAACAGGCGCGCATGAAAGTCCGCCTTTGTGGTTGGTGGCCTCTTCTCCTCGCCGTCCTTCTCCTTCTGGCTGGGCCGATCGCCCGGGCTCAAACCAGTGCGGCCGACCGGGCGCGCTTGCAACAAAGCCAGGCGTCGCTGCCCCCGACCGGCCACGTGAACGCCGCGCCGGGCGTCGAACAAGGTTACGCCACCGGTTCGCCTAACGACGCCGATCTCGGCGAGCAGGCCATCCTGAAACGGGTCGAAACGTACCAACCTTTCCGGATCGAAACCGGCGTTCCGATTTACTACACCTCAAACGTCGCGCTTGTCGAGCGGGGCTCGATGAGCGACGTGATCATCGCTCCGCTGGTCGCGTTGACCTATGCGCCGCAGTTAAGGAAGACACTCTTTGGCGAATTCACCCTCCGTCAGCAGTTCTTCTACTATCAGGATTTCAGCGGCTTTAACTTCGCCAGCTTCGATGCCCTCGCCGGCCTGGCGTACGCCGCCCCCCGGCTGCACAACCTCCTGCTGCGCGCGAACCTCGATTACAACCGTCTGACCGGCACCAGCGACTTCGATGATTTCTTTTCCAATGTGGCCCTTAACTTAACCGTGGAGGTGCCTTTCCCGATCGATCGCGCTCAGCAAATCTCCGTGGGCGCCGACGCCAGCGTGAGTCTGTATGCGCATCCCGACCCACCCCAGCGCAACGACTTCGGCTGCTATATCGGATACACGGTAAACGTGACGCGCAACCTTTCGCTTTTCGCCTCGGGTCGAGTGGTAGTGAGGCCCTACAATCACGGAGGCCGCACCGACGTCAGTGAAATTCTTTCCACGGGCGCCAACTATCGGGTGCGCGACTGGCTGGTTGTCAGCGCCTTCACAACTTTTGTCGCCAACCAGTCAAATCGAGATGCGCTCGACTACGAAGTTTTTAACGGTGGCGGCGGCGTTACGGTCAGCTTCCGGTTCTAGAGTGTCGCGAACAGTCTGGCGTGGGCGACTGCAAAAGCTTGACTGCTTCCCACCCACCCTGGTAAACACGGTGCTGCTCGCCACCTGACATGTCGGCGGCCTGACAAGTCCGGGCCGCGCTACCGGTTTTAAGACATCGTGAAAACAATCTTGCGTGGATTCTGGTCGCCTCGGTGTTGTTCGTTAGGCAACACTCAAGCGGCAGGAATGTCTCGCCGCCTCTGGCTCGTCTGCCTTCTCCTTTTCGTCTCGCTCGCATCGCTCGAAGGCGCCGAGTTGCAGCAGGCCCGGGTCAATCAGGTTGTGCGAGAAGTCACCCTCCTGCCCGAACAGGCCCCGCCCCGCCCAGCTCAGGTGAACGACCAGGTGCGCGACGGCACCGCCGTGCGGACTGGAACGGAATCGCGCGCCGAGTTGCAGTTTACCGATCAAACCCTCGCCCGCCTCGGGGCCAACAGCATTTTCAGTTTCAACAAGGGCACGCGCGCTCTCGATCTGGGCGGCGGGGCCATGCTTCTCCGGGTCCCGAAAAATGCCGGCGGCGCGCAGATCAAAACCTCTGTGCTGACTGCGGCGATTACCGGCACAACCATTCTGCTCGAATTCCATCCTGATGCCTACTGCAAGTTCATCGTCCTCGAAGGAACCGGACGCGTCTTTCGCAATGACCGCCCCGGCCAATCGGTCCTCGTCCATGCCGGTCAGATGTTGATCGCAAATCCGCGGAGCTTGCAATTGCCCGACCCGGTCCACGTCGATCTCAAGCGTCTGATAAAGACCTCCCGTCTCGTCAGAGATTTTCCGCCCCTGGCAAGTTCGAACCTGATCGATCACGAGGTTTCGGTGCAAAGCGAGCAGAAAAACCAGGGCAATTTGCTCGATACCAACCTGGTCATCTTTGGTGGCGGAACCGCAGTCACACTTACTGAGGTCACCGATATCGTCGATCAGCGTTTCGCCGCCAATCCACTCGTCACAGCCGTCGAATCACCCTCTCCGCCTCCCGAAAACCCTCCTCCGACCTCGTCTCCCACCCCGACCATGTCTCCCAGCCCGACGGTTAGCCCGACGCCGACCATGAGTCCGACGCCCACGGCGAGCCCAACCCCCACTCCAACCATCTCCCCCACCGCGACCCCGATAGTTTCCTCCAGTTATAACGGGGGCACAGGTAATTGGAGTGACCCGAACAGCTGGAACCCGGCGATCGTACCTAACAACGGCAACAATGGCGCGGATTACGACGTTTCTTTCTCCACTGGCATCCTCACCCAGGATATCGCGAGCGGCGTCTTCATTAACCAGCTCTTCATGAGCGGCGGCACTCTCGTTCTGGCCAATCCACTTACCCTCGAGGTCGGTCTCCAGTTTACCGGCGGTTCGATTATCTCGGGAGTTTTGAATGTCGCTGGAGTAAGTTCTCAGACCGCCGTCATGGGGATTGGTAACACGATCATCAACAACTCCGGCAGCTATAACCTGACACTTATAAACGGCGCTGCCTTCAGCGGCACCGGAGCGACGTTCAATAACTCGGGGATCCTTACTCTCCGCAGCACCGATGGCACACTTAGTTTCAATATCTTTTTGATCAACTCCGGCACGCTCTTGGCCGAGGCCGGAACAGTCAGCCTGACTGGCGGCGGTAATAGCGTCGGCATTATTTCCACCGCCTCCGGCAGTTTGCTGCAGTTTGCGAGCGACTTCGTCTTTTCCAATGGCGCTCAGTTTGGAGGCCTGGGCCTGGCTCAGTTCAATGATGGAACCACGACCTCGATTTCGGGCAACATCACCAACAACGGCAACATCCTTCTTAATTCCACCGGTAACTTCACCGATTTCCTACTAATAGGTAACACGACCTTGAACGGTACAGGCACATTGACTTTAACAGGCGCCGCCCGAATTCTCGGCACGGGCACCTTCACCAATGCCGGCAACATCATTCAAGGCGAGACGAGCCAGTTCGGCAGCCTCGGTAATGACGAGCTTGGACTGATTAACCTCGCTGGCGGGCTGATCGACGCGAATGTTGCCGGGCTGACCCTGGAGATTAATCCCGGCAGCGACCTTGGCCTCAAGAACAAAGGAACCATCCAGGCAAGCAACGGCGGAATCCTCTTTTTCAATGGCGAGGGCGGCGGCGCTTTTAGCAATAGCGGCACAATTCAAGCCCTGTCGGGCGGCTCGATTGTCATTACCGGCACGATGATCTCGTCCGGCACTCTGGACGTGGGTAATAACTCGCTTTCCATCTCCGGCGGTGGAAGCTTCACTCAGACCGCGGGGACCTTCCAGCTCGCCGGAGGCACCGTTTCGACCCCACCCGCTTCGTCGGTTGCGGCAGTTAATTTCCAAGGGGGCTTGGTCAATGCCTGGGGAACAATCCTTTCCGACCTGACCAATGATGCTAGCTTTCAAACAGCCCTTGGCGGCTCCGGTCTTGTCGTGAGTGGCCGGGTGAATCTGCTCACCAATTCAAAATTAACTTTTTTCATCGGAGGACTTTCCCGGGGCTTTGAGTACAGCGCTCTCGATATCAAGGGCGATATCGCTGTCGATGGTGACCTGTTCCTTTTCTTTGCCAATGGCTTTCAAAATTCAATCACCAATGAGGATACGTTCACCATCCTGACCTCAAACGCGCTTACCGGCGTCTTCACGAACATTTTGCCTGGCGGCCGAGTCACGACCAGAGATGGTTTCGGCTCGTTTCAGGTTGAGTATGGCCCGGACGTTGTCCTGAGTAACTTTGTTCCAAACGATGTCTTCCTGAACTTCGCTGGATTTAGCTCGAGCACAGGCGCGGGCGGAAACGGCCAGAGTCTCACCCTCGACCTGCCGGCGATAACTTTTGGCAATGGGTTAGCTGAATATCATGGGGCCAGCTTCAGCGGTGGTAATGCCGCCGCCGGGAGTAACTTTCTCGGTGGCGCCGGGGGCAGCCTGTTCGCGACCGCTGTGACTGGCGACTTGGTGGTAAGTAGCGACATTGAGGCTTCCACTGGCCTCAACGGCAAAGACATTCCGGGCGGCACGGGCGGGACCGTAAGTCTTACCTCAAACTCCGGACAGGTGGTGGTTAACAATACGGTCCAGGTCTCGCATAACTCTCCCAATCGCCGAAGTGCTGCGGGGGGCACAATCGCCCTCAAAAGCGGCAAAAGCTCCGACGTCGCCATCAATATCTCCAATACCGGACAGCTACTCTCTCTCCTCGACGCTGCGGCGCCCGGGCCGGGTGGCAAGATCATCATCCAGGCCACTGCTCCGAGTGGCGACAGTCAGATCAATCTGAGCGGCAAACTCCAGGCCGATCGTGGAACGATCGACGTCCGGCATTCCTCGAGCAGCGGGCAGATTAACGTGAGCAGCGCGGATATTCGCGCCGACACGATCAAGATCGCGACCTTAGGGACCGACGGCATCCTGCGGGTCGGGGGCGGGGTGCTTTCCGCCGATACCACTCTCCAGCTTTATGCGCCTAATGGGAACGGCCAGGTCGTCTTTATCGGCAACGTTAGCCTTAACGGCAACTCGATTAAGAGCATCGCGGGTGACAGTGTCACGATTAACAACGGCGTCCTTGTCACCGTGACTGGCCCGAAAGCGAATGTCTATGTGAACAGCGCCGACGGGATTCCCAACGCGAACTACACTGGCTTTGGAGGCAATGGCCGCACCACGGGCACCTTCGGCGGTTCCGGAGCCAACCCGCCACAGCCTCTCGCCGACGCGCCGGCACTGGGAACGCCTCCCGGCGGCTAGCGCGAGTCGAATAAAATCGGGGCGGCGGGCTGGTCATTCTGAGCAAAGCGAAGCCGAGTCGAAGAATCGGCGCGCACGGTGCACTGAAGACCCTTTCGTTAGGTACACAGGACGGCGGTTCGCCTAATACTCCAGCTTCTCTTCAACGAAGCCCGAATCAGAAGACGCGCGAACTGGACGCGCTTGTCGAACTCTGGCTACGGAATGAGCAGAGTCTGGCCCGGTCTCAGCTCGCTCGGTTTCGAAATTGTTTGCTTGTTCGCCTCCAGAATACGCGGCCAGCGGGCCGAGCTGCGATAGAATTTCCTTGCGATCGAGGCCAGAGTGTCGCCCGGCTCTACCTTGTAATAACGCGGCGCGCTCTTCTCCTTCGCCTTGTCGTTAGGCTGGTCCTTTGCTCGAGTTTCTTTCTCGGCGGCAGCAGCTGCCAGCTTTTGCGCCGCCCAGCGGTCGCCGAGTTGTTTGCGCAGATTCAGATTTTCATTCGTTAGGCGAACCAGCTCGCTCCGCGGCACCATCGCATCGCCCGTCAGGCCGGTAACAAGGGTGAGCTCGTCGCGTTTCATGAATCGTTTCACATCCTCGGCCCGTTTTCCGCTCGGTTCGAGGGCAAGGAAGCGTTTGAAATGATGGAGGGCGTTGAGCGGGTCGTGCAATTGATCGTCGTAGATCAGGGCCAGCTTGTAATGGACCTCCGCCGACGCCGCTGTCCCATCGAGGGCCGCTTCATACAGGCTAATCGCCTGCGCATACTCCCCTGCGGCGGCCTTCGCGTCTGCATCCCTGGTCAGTTGCTCCTGGCGCGAGGTGATCATCCGATCGCAGCCGGTGAGCGCGCCTAACGAAAAAAGGACCGCCCACAGAATGCCTGTTCCTCCTGCTCGTGCTCGGCCAGTTTTCATGGCAGCAATTCGATTACGAGCACGATCACGAGCTGGAGCACGAGAATTTTCCCGAGATCAATAGCGCGGGACGGAGGGATCGATTTCCTGCGACCAGGCATCGATCCCGCCGGCTACGTTTGCCACTTTGGTAAATCCGTTCGAACGCAGGAACTCCGCTGCCTGCGCGCTCCGCATTCCGCTGTGGCAGTAAACCAATATCTCCTCCTCCCGGTCCAGCTCCTGCCAGCGTTCGGGCAGTTCGCCTAACGGAATCAGGCTCGCGCCCTCGATCCGGGCAATTTCAAACTCAAAGGGTTCCCGGACGTCGAGCAGCGTAAAATGTTCCCCGGAATCCCTCCTATCCCGCAATTCTCGCACATCGATCTGCCGGGCCGCGCTCGTCGGATCGGATGTGCCGCGGCAAAACGAATCGTAATCAATCGGCGCGAAAATCGTGCGCTGCTCGCCACAAACCGGACACTCCGGGTCGCGCCGGAGATTGAACTCGCGGAATTTCATCTTCAGCGCATCGAAATGGACCAGGCGGCCGATCAACGGTTCGCCGATCCCGAGAATTAGTTTGATTGCTTCCGTCGCCTGCATCGTCCCGACGATACCGGGGAGCACGCCGAGCACACCAGCCTGCGCGCAACTTGGCACCGCCCCGGGGGGCGGCGGTTCCGGGAACAGGCAGCGATAACATGGCCCGCCCAGATGCGGGGCAAAGACGGTGGTTTGCCCATCGAACCGAAAGATCGACCCGTAAACGTTAGGCTTGTTCGCGAAAACCGCGACGTCATTCGAAAGATAACGCGTTGCGAAGTTGTCTGTCCCGTCCACGATCAGGTCGTAGTCGAGGAGAATTTCCTCGGCGTTGGCGCTGGTGAAACGACACGGATGGAGACGCACCTCCAGATGCGGATTGATGTCCGCGAGCCGCTCGCGCGCCGATTCGGTCTTTGGCCGGCCGATGTCTTTCGTCCCGTGCAGAAGCTGGCGGTGCAAATTGGAGAGCGCGACCTGGTCGTCATCGACGACCCCGATCGTGCCGACACCGGCAGCCGCCAAGTAGAGCGCGGCCGGCGATCCGAGTCCGCCGGCCCCGAGACAGAGGAGACGCGCTGCTTTCAGCTTCCGCTGTCCTTCCGGGCCGACCTCCGGCAGTATGATGTGGCGCGAGTATCGGCGTTGCTCCTCCGCGCCCAAGACAGGCAGTTCTTTGCTCTTCAACCCTTCACCAGTTCCCATTTGATCCCCACGATTCGCCGATTCGCGAACCGCTTCAAGGATTTCGGGAACTCGAGATAGAGAGCGCCCCGCCGCTCGAGGAACCCGACCATGCCAAACTCCGTCCCGCTCTCGGTTCGGGCGATGGTCATGATTCGATGCTGCCGGATTTGCGCCTGCAAGCGCCGGTCCTTCTTTGGCTCCTGCCAGAGCGTATAGCTCTTCGGCTCACCGCATTTCTCTACCGCTTCGGTAAAACGTACCGTCTTTGTCGTTAAGACTTCCATCGGCGGCTGCGAACCTTTTCTTCGGAATAGATACTCTGCTGACCGTTAACCGCGACGCAGATTTCATTCACACGTGGCGTTTGGCCTTGGACTCTGGTTCGGCGAAATATCCCGAGTCCGTCAAAGCTCAGATGTTAAGGCTTAGCCTGTTGGAAGCGGTTTCAGAAATAGAATTGTAGAGCGTTTCTGTGAAACGCCACCCAATGTTCCAGGTGAGGCGTCTGCCACAGACACCCTACAATTGGCTGGAAAATGATTTTTGAAACCGGTCCTAGTCAACTTCGATGAATCCTTCCGCCACAAGAACGCATCCCCCCGCGATCCAGGTCGCTTCTACGACCCCACGTGACTTTCTCGCCCGAGCCAAAAGCGCGCTGGGCCGACCCATTTCGATCCCCTGGGCGATTCGATACGAATATTCCCCACTGGACTCCGGGTTGTGATGCGTCAGCAATCCGGCGACGGCACAACCGGCGCTGCCGGTGGCCGGATCTTCCGGAACGCCGCTCAGGGGGGCAAACATGCGCGCGCGAATATCGGCACCCCGCTCGTCTCGGGTGTAGAGATAGAGTGATGCTCGAATTTCGTCGCCAAGTGTGTCGCGGATGGCTTCGAATCCGGCGATGTTAATTCGAGCCCGTTCGAGCGCCGCGCGGTCTCCAAGTTCAACGAAGACAAAAGGGAGACCCACCGAGACGATCTGCGGCTCATGCGTTCGAGTCACGATCTCTTCCACGGAAATCGATACGGCGGACGCGACGAGATGTTTGGCCAGAAGCTGGCCGAATGAAACCTGTTCCGGCGCCCTCAACTCACAACTGGTGATCTTGCCGCCGGCCGCACTCACCGTGATGGGCACCAGCCCTGCCTCTTCTTCGAAGCTGATCTCGAGAGAGGAATGGATTTCGCCCAGCGCACCGGCAGTGGCGAGAACGAAGGCGGTGCCAACATTAGGATGGCCAGCAAACGGCACCTCTTGGGCCGGGGTGAAAATTCGAACCTTGCGGGTTTGACCTTTTTCCGCCGGGAAAACAAAGGTCGTCTCGGAATAATTGAACTCGCGCGTGATTTGCTGCATCTGCAAATCGGAAAGCCCGACGGCGTCCGGCAGAACGGCCAATGGATTGCCGCCGAAGCGTGTTTCCGTAAACACGTCGCAGGTGAAGTAACGGTATTTCATGAAAGTTGAAGGATCAGGCGACCCGATCGCGCATCCGCGCATCGTCTGCCTCGAGGATATCGAAAACCCGCCGATCTGAGGGATGGTCGCTCCCGTAAAAGCGCTCAAATTCGGGGCGCAGTTCATCCGGCACATCGGCCACGGTGAGCTTGCGCAGGCGGCGACTTAATGCCGCGGCTGGCACACTCCGATTTGCCCAAAGCTGCCGCGCGACCTCGTCATCGCTGGAGGCGACGGCCACCAGCGCAACAAACTCCGCTGCCGAAAGAGACAGGGTCGCGAAAACTACGCCGCTGAGCCCGCGGCCGATCTGGTATTCACCGGCCTTGCCCCCGGGCAGCATCCCGCGTGCAATGTCGATCATCCGCGGGAGCATGCACAAACCGCGAAGCTCTTCTCGTGGGGATCGGGGCGGAGCCTTGGTAAGATCAAGCGGCATCATCGGCCTAACGACGGCAAAACCTATACACGCGTGGCGCCAGGGAAGAAAGCGCTATTCTGCAACTTCCGGATCCTGCGATTGAAAAAAAAGTCCGCCAGAGGACTACGGCAAAGGGGATCAGACTACCGTTGCTGCATTCCTGCCCTGGCGGGGTTCGTTAGTCCCCAGTCCATAGCCCCTGACGGAAGCGCAATTTCCCGCGAAGCGCGACATGGCGCAATCGGTTTCTCGCCTCAAAGAGCGGCGGTCTCGACCCGCCGCGGGCCGTTGACACGAACCGCAGCGATCGGGTTCGCTCCGGCACGGTAATATTTTGGCTTCTCTTCTGCCGCATCGCGCTCGGGGTCACTTCCTGCACCACCTTATCCAATCGGCGCGACCTCTATCAGCCGAGCCACGATCCCCGGCCGTACGATTCGCTCCAGCAGAAGAAAATTGCGGCGAGCAAAACGCCTTCGCCTAACGAATTAGAGGCCTAACAACTCCCGTTGCCAGGGCACCAGCAGTGTCTCGGCGCGAGAGGGGTCGGTCGCGAGGCCTTCGAGCACGCTCCGCGACGCAATGAACGCCGGATCGATCGTCAGTGCCCTGGCCTGTTCGTCCCGGCGACGACGCAGCACTTCGACCTTTTGATCGAAACCCGGAGTGCGCGTCCGTAGCGGGCGCGGTGGCTTTTGCGGCCACTCCGATTCGGGTAGTTCAAGCGCTTGCTCGGCGGCCGTGAGAAGACTGCGGCGACGCCGGTCCGATAGGCGGGAAAATTGCGGAGTGGCGCCTTCGGCAAACTGCCTGGCGGCTTCAAGCAACTCGCTGTTGTGGAGAACGTGGAAGGAAGGCCGATCGGCCTGTTGCGCCTCGCGATCGCGCCATTGCCAGAGCGCGCGCAAAATCGCATTGGTGCGGGGTGGAAGCAGACCGCTGCCGGTCACGCGCCAGACCGCGTCGGGATCGCGCTCGCGCGAGACGAGCGTTTGCTCGAGGGCGCGCTGGCACGACTGGCGAAACCAATCCATCCGTCCGAGGCCGTTCATTTGCCCTTCCATCTCGGCAGCGAGCGGGAGCAGATAATGGGTGTCGTTTTTTGCGTAGGCTTCCATCGCCGGCGGGAGTGGACGGCGAGCCCAATTGGCTTTTTGCGGGCCCTTGGCCAGGGTTACGCCGAAATATTTCTGGACGAGGGCGGCGTAACTGAATTCGCCCAACCCGAGCATGCGCGCGGCGATCACGGTGTCGAAGACTTCGCGCACCGGGAGATGAAACGTGCGGCGCAACAGTCGCAGATCGAAGTCCATTCCTTGAAGGACGATCTCTTTCTCCGCCAGCAGGTCACAGAGCGGCTGGAGATCGACCTGCGCCAGCGGATCGACCAACAAATCTTCGCCGTCGAAAGTGAGCTGGATAAGGCAGAGCTTCTCGAAATAGCAATGCAGACTGTCCGCCTCGGTATCGACCGCGATCCGGCGATAATGGCAGAGTCGCGGGAGTAACTTGGCGAGTTGTGAAGCGGAAGCGATCACCGCAACCCGGCGAGCAAAAGCTCCGCGTTGGTCCTGGTCGCGTGCAGGTTTTTGATGAGTAACTCCATCGCCTCGAGCGGCGGCATGGTCGCCATCATCCGGCGCAAGAGTTTGACTCGTTCCCATTCCTCGGGGTGATAGAGCAGTTCTTCCTTGCGCGTGCCCGACTGCAGGATGTGGATCGCCGGATAAAGCCGCTTTTCGACTAACGAGCGGTCGAGATGCAGCTCCATGTTGCCCGTGCCCTTAAATTCTTCGAAGATAACTTCGTCCATCCGGCTGCCGGTCTCGATCAGGGCGGTGGCGAGGATCGTCAGGCTGCCGCCTTCCTCGACGTTGCGAGCGGCGCCGAAGAAACGCTTTGGCTTGAGGAGCGCCTTCGACTCGATCCCGCCCGACATGGTTCGGCCTTTGCCTTTGACGAGCGCGTTATACCCGCGGGCTAACCTCGTCAAGCTGTCGAGCAATAGAACGACGTCCTTTCTCTGCTCGACCAGGCGCTTGGCCCGTTCGCTCACCAGTTCCGCGACCTGGACATGACGGGTCGCCGGTTCGTCAAAGGTTGAAGCGTAAATCTGGCAATCAACTTCCCGTTGCAGGTCGGTCACCTCCTCGGGCCGCTCATCCACGAGCAACATGATGAGAACGATCTCGGGATGATTCTTCCGGATCGCCTTGGCGATTTGCTTGAGAAGAATGGTCTTGCCCACCCGCGGCGGCGCGACAATCAGACCCCGCTGACCGCGGCCCAACGGAGTGAGTAAATCCACCGCGCGGACACAGGCGGAATCCAACGATTCGTTCTCCAACATGATCCGTCCCTCGGGAAAAAGCGGAGTGAGATGATCGAAGTGGGTCGGCGCTTTCCAATCCTCGGGGCGCTGACCTTCGATCGTGAGGATGCGATCGAGCATCATCATTTTCTCGCGATCGCGCGGCGGACGAATTGTGCCGTGCAGCGCTTGACCGGGGCGAAGCCCAAACTGGCGAATGAGAAAGTGCGGCACTCCCACGTCCTCGGGCAGGGGGAGGAAGTTGTGTCTCGGGGAACGCAGAATGGCCGGGCCGTCGTTAGGCTGCTCCACAAAACCGTGAGTCCGCACCTGTTGGCCGCGCATCACGCAATGGCGCACGAGATCGAGAATCTGCTGGTGCCGGGAACGCGCCGGGTGCTGCCGCAGCTCGCATCGGGCGAAAAGTTCGTGGAGTCCGGCCGGGTCCAGCTTTTGGATTTCCTCCAGCTCGAGCGGCTCGAAAGTAGGGGAGGCTTCCCTAGGCGACGACTGTTCCCCGCCCGATTGGTAGTTCGACGGCTCCGCCGCCCGCAGATCCGAAGAGTCCTCCTTCGGTGCGTCGGTCACCGTCGTGTTTGAAGCTTCCTCCATCATCGTGCCGTCAAATAGCGCGCCATCATTTCCGCCTGCGCTTCCAAAAGGGAAAGCGGGCCGTTATTCCAAACCACGTGATCGGCGAGAAGGATTTTTTTGGGAAGCGGCATTTGTGCGGAAATCAGGCGTAGAGCATCGGCGGTGGTGAGTCGGGTTCGGGCGGTCAGGCGTTGCAGCTGGATCTCCCGGGCGCAAGCCACGACCAACACTCGATCGCAGAACTTTTCACCTTCGGTTTCATAAAGGAGTGGGATATCGGCCAAAAAAATGTCGCCTGATCGGCGGCTGTTCTCCGCCTCAGTGGCCCACTGCTGGCGGATGCGCGGATGCAGGATTTGCTCGAGCGCGCGCTTTTCTTCCTGGTCAGCAAAGACTATCGACCGAAGTGCGGCGCGATTCAAATCGCCGCTTGCAGAAAAAATCTCCGCTCCAAATCGCGCGCGCAGAGCGATGCGCACTTCTGCGTCTTCATCGCTCAGCCGGTGGGCCGCGCGGTCAGCGTCGAAAAGCTTCGCCCCGGTGAGTTGATGGAGTCGCCGGGCAAAAGTGGATTTGCCAGTGGAAATGCCGCCGGTGATCCCAAGGACACGAGTCGGTTTGGACATTCGCAGGTCCCGCGCTTCTAAAGAAATGGGGCGAACACGTCAACTCCGCAGGCGCGGAAAAAAATCGGCTCAGGCCGCCGCTGCTTCCATGAGCCCATTTGATTTCGGCAAGCCCGGCTTGAGCACTACCTTATGCAGCCTTCATCCTTGTCGCGAAAAATCTTGTAACCTCTGGGCGCTTCTTCGAGCGGCAGCCGATGGATGATGAGGCAACTCGGATCAATCAGTTTGAAGGGTTGTCATGTGATTGAGACCAATGTCACCGGTACGCTTTATCTCATCCAGAAGGTCGGGCGCGATATGCGCGAGCGCGGCAATGGGCGATCTTTATCCCCGGCTCGGTCGCCGGCTTCATTCCTGGTGCGTTTCAAGCGGTCTATAACGGCACGAAAACATTCCTTCGATTCTTTCTCCTTTGCCTTGCGCAATGAGTGAAAGGACTTCGAGTGTGACTGTAACCTGCCCCATTCCCTGACCGACCGAAACAGAGTTCTTTGCCCGAGCCGGCCTGGAAGACACAAAAGTCGGGACGGAAGAAAAGGCTGACCCCCGCAAAGGTGGCCAGCGACGATTTTGAAGCCATGATGAAGGTGATAAATGGAGAGGGCGATATCGTGAGCGGATGGAGAAACAAGCTTCAGGTTGCACTCGCTCACCTCGCTCCGGCTGGGTTGCTGGGCGGAACAACATCGCAAGATGGTCGAGCCCATCACGGCGAAAAAGGTTCGATCCTAACGAACCACGACCACTTCCTCCCGGGGTGACAAATCCTTTCGCCGCGCTACCTTCTCGCGATGCGAAGGGAGTCATCGTACGTCGCGCGAGCAGGAGCTCTCTTCACCGCTGCCTGCCTTTTCTTTGCCTCGCTCGCTGTCGCACGGCCGGTCGAAACCCGACGCGCTTCTCCCGTGCCGCAACCGACGAAGCCGCCGCGGCAGGATGATTCAGTCGTGCTTCATCCGCCCAGGGACCTTGCGCTTCAGCCCGAAGGCGAACGCAAAGCGCGAGCATTGCTCGATTACGTCCGCGCGCTTGATCTCCAGGACGAGGGCGAGGTCGAACAAGCTCTGGCCGCCTTTGAACGTGTCCTCAGTGTCGATCCCGGCGAAGTCGACCTGGCCACCCGCGTGGCTTATCTTCTGACTCAACAGGGCGACTACCCGCGCGCGATCGACATCTTAAAAGACGCGGTCAAGGCTCAACCGAAAGCGCCCGGGCCTTATCTCCAGCTCGCGTATATCTATGCGAAGTATCTCAAGAAGATGGGGCCGGCGATCCGCTATGCGGAGCAGGCGGTCAAACTCGCGCCGAAGGAAATCGATGGCTATCAGCGCCTGGCCGAGGTGCAGTTGACGGCCCATCAATCGAAAGCAGCTCTGCGGACGCTGGATCGCGCCGCTCAAATCGAGACTAACGATCCCTCTTTTTGGACCCAGCTGGGAAAACTCTATCTCGCTCTTCTTCTCCAGCCCGACAAGGCTGCGAAGCCGGAAGACTTGGAGAAGGTAAACGCGGTCTTTGAAAAAGCGATCGCCCTCGCCCCAAGCGACGCCTCGGTCCTGCGGGACGCGGCCGATTACTTTGCCGCTTCGCAACAGATTCAGGAAGCAATTCGACTTTATCTGCGGGTTCTGGAACTCCAGCCTAACGACGCCAGCGCTCGGGAGAAGCTGGCCACCGGCTTCATGCTCACGAACCAGCGGGGTAAAGCCATCGAAATGCTTCAAGAACTTATTCAGCAACACCCCGAGAAATATCAGACCTATGAGTTACTCGGCCGGGTCCAGGAGGAAGAGGCCAAGGCTCTGGCCGAGGCGAAAAAGAGAGACCAGGCCAAGGCCGAGTACGCCAAGGCAGCGGCTAATTACGAACAGAGTCTCCTGATTAACCCGGCCCAGCCCGACAACTATCTCCATCTCGCCGAGCTGCTCCTTTTCAACCTCCGCGAGAACGAGCGCGCGGTGAAACTGCTGCAAGAGGCGCGACGTCATTACCCGAGCATGCCGCAACTCACTTATCTTCTGGCGGTCGCTTTGCGCGAGGCCGACCGCGCTCAGGAATCGGTCGCGACCTTCGCCGAAGCTCTGCACGAGGCCCAGGCCCAGGAACTCGAAATGGCAAACGGCCGCTTCTACTTTGAATACGGCGCGGCGGCGGAGCGGGCCGGCCTTTACGATAAAGCAGCCGAGCTTTTCAAGCAGTCGATCGATCAAGACCCGGCGAACGCCGCCGAAGCCTATAACTATCTCGGGTTCATGTGGGCCGATCAGGGTAGTCACCTGGACGAAGCCGAGGATTACATCAAGCGGGCCCTCGCGGCCGATCCGGAGAACGGCGCTTATCTCGACAGCATTGGTTGGTTGCATTATCGCCAGGGTCACTACGAGCAGGCCCTGGCAGAGTTACTCAGCGCGGCGGATGCCTTGAAGAGAGATGACCCGGTGGTCTTCGACCATATCGGAGACACCTATGCTGCCTTGAAGCAAACCCGCAAGGCGCTCGAGTATTGGGAAAAGGCTCAGGCGCTTGAGCCAGAGAACAAGAAGATTGCCACCAAAATTGCGGAAGCGAAAAGCAGGTTAAGCAAAAGCGCGCCAGCCGGCGCGACCCCGCTGAAGTGAAACGCTACCCGACCCTCTGGCAACGCAAGACGATGTGGGCCTCGCTCACTGCTATCTTCGTTCTTTTCCTGATCCTGATCCTGACGAGTGCCGTCTGGGTCGGTGTGGAATTGATCGGTTTTCTTCAGCCAATCCTGATCCCGGTCGCAATCGCGGTGATTCTCGCCTATCTTCTCGATCCGGTTGTCACCTGGCTGGCGCGGCGCGGGTTTGGACGGACCAAGGCGGTGCTCGCGGTTTTTTTTGCCATCTTTCTGACTATCTCCGGGCTGCTGGCGTGGATCATTCCGCGGATCTCGGTACAAAGCGCGAGCCTGGCGCGACAGCTGCCCGCCTTTACCCTTCATGTTCGCGACGAGATGGTGAATCTAATTTATCGCTACCAGCATACCTTTGGCTTGGACGAAAAAGGCAAGCGGGGCGGAAGCAATGGTTTCATGGACTGGCTTCTTGGGCCACCCAGTCCCGCCGCCAGACCAACGCCAGGACCTGAAGTCACCCCTCTCCCGGGTCGCGGCGAGGTGATTGAGCCCGTCCCGGCGAGCAAAATCACCTCTGCGGATCGCCAAAGGATTCAGGAATGGGTGCAGAAGCAGTTACCGGCGCTGGAGAAGCAGTTACCGGCGCTGCTCGGCAAACTCTGGGCTTTGATCAAGACCAGCGTCGGCGGGTTTCTGGGGTTCACTGGCTTTCTCTTTAGTCTGATCATGGTGCCAATTTACTCTTTCTTTCTCCTCAAGGAACGGCCCTCGATCGCGCGACGTTGGCGAGAGTATCTGCCGCTGCGTAACTCTCCTCTCAAGGACGAGGTGGCCGACACCCTTTCCCAGATCAACAGCTACGTGATCGCCTACTTCCGCGGTCAGCTCCTGGTCTGTCTCGTCGATGGCCTGCTCATTGGCACAGCCTTGACGCTTTTCGGTCTCAACTTTGCACCGCTCATTGGGCTTCTGGTGGTGCCCCTGACCATGATTCCCTATCTCGGCATCGTCCTCTGCTGGATCCCCGCGGTCATTATCGCAGGGGCGCAATGGGGCGACTGGTGGCATCCGCTTTGGGTCACACTCATTTTCATCGGAGTGCAAAATGCCGAGGGCCTCTTCTACGCGCCGCGTATCCTGGGTAATTCTGTCGGTTTGCATCCAATGACCGTGATCGTCTCTATTTTCGTCTGGGGTTTGCTCATCGGTGGTTTACTCGGTCCGCTGCTCGCCATCCCCCTTACCGCCACTCTCAAAGTGCTGCTTGCCCGCTACGTCTGGGGTAAAAGGCTGCGCGACGAAGTCATGGAAAACCTCGAGGAGATCCCAGTCGTGCGGGAGGCGAAGGCCGAAGCGGAAATTGTTCGTTAGGCCAAAGCGCGGGTCGGTCCCGACCTTAGAAGAGCTTGCGCACCCGTCGATTTTCCATGCGCCACCCATCCAGCGCGCGGTAAAGTTGCGAAAGAGAATGCGTGGCGACGACGAAGGAAAAGAGGGAGCTCGACCCAGAAGCACCGCGCACTCTCAAGGGGCGAAATGGGTTCGCGACCGGTTGGAATGTGCTGAAGGAGACTTTTCGGCAATGGCTCGGGGATAAGGCGCCGCAGCTTGGGGCTGCTCTCGCCTATTACACCGTTTTTTCACTCGCCCCACTCATCCTCCTGTTGCTCGCCCTGCTCGGGTTCATTTATCGCAACGACCCTGCCGGGGCGTGGCAGAGATTAAGCGAACAACTCGGTTACTTCCTTGATCGCAGCGCCCTCGACGTCATCCACCAGATCGCGCAGAAAGCATCCGCGCCCGCTAAGAGTATTTGGGCGACCGTCATCGGCGTCGCCCTGGCGCTCTTCGGCGCGAGCGGCGTCTTCGGGCAGTTACAGGACTCGCTCAACACCATCTGGGGCGTAAAACCGAAGCCCGGCGGCGGGATCTGGGGATTCGTGCGGGCGCGCTTTCTCTCCTTTGCCATGGTCGGCGGCATTTGCTTTCTCCTTCTCGTCTCCATGACAATCGAAGGCTTGCTGAAACAATTTAGCCATTACGTGCAGGCGATGTTACCCGGCGGGATCATAGTCGCCGTGACCGCTTATCTGTTCTTCGACTTTGCCGTGGTGACTCTCCTCCTCGCAATGATCTTTAAAGTGCTGCCCGACGCGCAAATTCGCTGGCGCGATGTCTGGATCGGCGCGGCGATCACGGCGCTGCTTTTCGGTCTTGGGAAATGGGCGCTCGGGCTCTATCTCGGGAGCGGCTCGGCCGCGTCGGCTTACGGTGCGGCGAGTTCGCTCATCACGCTGCTACTCTGGGTTTATTATTCGGCGCAGATCCTCCTCCTCGGAGCCGAGTTCACCCAGGTTTATGCCGATTACTTCGGCGGCCACATCGAGTCCGATGCCGATGCGGTACGCGTCGTTCAGAAAGAAGTTGCGGAACCACGAGCCTAGAAGCGGTTTCAAAAATCATTTTCCAGCCAATTGTAGGGGCGTTTGTGGCAGACGTCTCGCCTGGAACATTGGGTGGCGTTTCACAGAAACGCCCTACAATTCTATTTCTGAAACCGCTTCTAGATCATTGGCGTTTCGCGCCTTGATCCGGTCAAATTCCGATCGGTCGCGTTTTGTGCGCTATGCAAAAATCGAAGGAGCTTTTACCTTCAAAAAGAGGCCTACGCTATGACTAACAAATTCATCTTGCTGTTGATCGCCACAGGGGCAGTCGCGGTGACGCCCCTCTTTGGCGAGGAGGGAGCTGCGCCGGGAAAGTTGATCCTGGAGAAGAAGACCTATCAATTGAAACATGTTCTCGCTTACGAAACGAAGATCGAGAACGAGGATGCGATCGCGGTCGTTTTGAGCGGCCCGGCAGTTACAAGCGAGAAATTGAAGGAGGCGCGGGACGCGGAGGAAGAGGGGGGGGGCGGCGATTTCAACCGGCCATATCTCAAACTCGTATTCACGAGGGCTGGGGCACTGAAGTTCTGGAGTGCAGGCGCCGGTGGGACGACCTTGGGCCGGCGAAGCGGCAACGCAACTGGCACGCTCCAGCTGCAGGGAGCGCGGGTGAGTGGAAAAGCGAGTCAGCCGCTTGAGACCGAAGGGATGTTTCCCTCGGGTTTTGCGGCGCAGTTTGATACGCCGTTGCTCAAGGTCGGGGAGTCACTCCCGGCCTCGACTGCGCGCAAGGGGGGTCCGGCCGCGAAGGTGAAGCCGACGGTAAGCGGCACCTTCAAAGGCAACGGCAAAGACGCCAGGCTGGCCTATTTATCCGCGCGGTGGGGTGAGCCCTTCAACGATAAGCCCGGGATCATCCTAGTCTTTACCGAGAAGGATCACTCGAAGGAGGTGAAGCCAGACATCAGCGCGGCATTTGGGAAATTTGGCAGCGCGCTCATCATCTCGCTGCACGAGGATGGTCAGATTTATGGTTGCCAGGTGGTGCATAGCGCGCATCAAAAACAGGGTTTCAGTTCGATTGGGAATCTCGAGGCAACTGATTTCGCTTATGAAGACGGCAAGGTCGAGGGCGAACTCACGACCCATGGCCAGGTCGAGACATTCGACCAAACCTGGGAGGTTAATCTGAAGTTTGTCGCCCCGCTCGGCGAGATCCCAAAGGAATTGCAACCGAAGGTAGCCAGCCCGCCGACGCCGGCAGAGAGACAAGGGAGCGACGACTCTGACGAGGAGATCCCGGCGATCGGCGGGTTAGGGAATATGGATGCGGATGCGACGGGCGCTACGGGCGGCGGACCGAAAGCAAAGGATCTTGTCCTGACCAAAGATGCGACCGATGTCGAGTACAAGGCGCTGGTTCAGCAAATTTCCTTTAAGAGCAAAGGCGACGTGAAAAAAGTCTGCGTTGAGTTAACGGCAAACCTGGCTGCGCAAGGCTGGACCAAAGAGGGCACCGACATGGTCCAACCGCAATCATCGATCCTGAAAAGGAAACAGGGTCCGGCCAGCCTGACGATTTTCGTCAAGCCTTCGGGAGGCGGGAGCGAAGTGAAGATGATGACCGAAGGGCTTTCCTGGGAGTAAGTCTCATAATTTTGCCACGAACGCGCAAAGGGCGATGGGATAATCCCGCCTGCGGCGCTTCTTCGGTCTGGGGCACTCGCACGACGAGGTTGAATTGGATGGCTCTGTCGGAGTAATAGCTCTGCCTGGTTAGCTCGGGCCTTCATCGGCCACATCACCGCCAAGTGATGACGCAGCGCAGGCCATAACTCTCTGACGGCTCGCCTCTGTTGCCGCCGAGAATATCTCGGCGTTCTCCGGCCTCGCGAGATGAGAGCAGAACGGTGCGCGAGCTAGCCCAGGCTTTCGTGCATCCGCTGCAGTTGCTCAAGCTGCTCGGCGAAATTCTTTTCCCGTGCACGATGCTCCTGCACAACAGCGGCCGGGGCGTTTGTCACAAAATTCTCGTTCGCGAGTTTCTTGCGCGCCGTCGTCAGTTCCGCTTCAACTTTCGCAATCTCTTTCCCGAGACGCGCGCGCTCCGCTTCGAGGTCGATCAAACCTTCAAGCGGAAGATACAATTCGCCGAGCGGGGTCAGCGCGGTTGGCGTGCCTTTGGGCGCCTCGTATTTCTCCGGTAAATCGAGCCGCTCGGCATTCAGCAGCAATCGCAGAACGACCGCTTCCTCTTCCGGCAGCGGCCGCGAAGGGACGAGCACGAGAGCGATCCGCCTGTTTGAGGCGATCTTGAAATCGCGCCGCAGCCTCCGGCCGGCAGTCACGGTTTCGTATTTTGCGCTGGCAAATTCCTCGTCGTTAGGCGTGAGGCCGTAAAATTGTTTGAAATCGTCATCCAGCGGCCGGGGCCAGCGCGCGAGCTGAATCGTCTTGTCCCCCTGCCCCGCCGGCAGATCAGCGTTGAAACTGAGCGCGTGCCAAAGCTCTTCCGTGATAAAGGGCATGAAAGGATGAAGCAGACGCAGGACGTGCCCGAGGACGAAATCGATCACCGCGAGCGAAGTAGCCTTTTGCGCCGGATCGTTTGCGCTCGCCTTGCTTGCCTCGAGATACCAGTCGCAAAACTCGCTCCAAAAAAAGCGGTAGAGCGCCTGGGCCGCTTCGTTGAAATGATATCCCTCGAGCGCTGCGGTCACGGCGCGGGTCGCTTCATCCAATCGCAGGAGAATCCACTTATCGTCGCTCGTCAGTCGGGCCGGTTCGATCTCACCTTCGCTCTCGCCGCCCTGCATCTGGCGATAGCGGACCGCGTTCCACAGCTTGTTCGCAAAATTGCGTCCCTCCTCGATCTGCTTCTCGTCGAAACGAATGTCCTGTCCGCTCGGCGCGATTCGCATCAGGCCGAAGCGCAAGCCATCGGCGCCATATTTCGCGATCAGGTCGAGCGGGTCGGGCGAATTGCCTAACGACTTCGACATCTTCCGGCCCTTCGCGTCGCGGATCAGGCCGGTAAAGAAAACGTCGTGGAAGGGAATGTTGTCCTCGTCGCACGCTGTCCTTCCGGGCTTGAACTCGAGCCCGGCGATGATCATGCGTGCGACCCAGAAGAAAATGATGTCTGGCGCGGTCACGAGCACACTCGTCGGGTAAAACTTTGCTCGCGTCGCCCGGTCCATCGTTTCGTACGCCCAGAGCCAGGAAGAAAACCAGGTATCAAGCGTGTCCTCCTCCTGGACCCAGCCTTCCCCGGGAGATTCGATCTGGACGCGAATCTCATCGCCGAGATACCATGCCGGAATCCGATGGCCCCACCAGACCTGCCGGCTGATGCACCAGTCCTGGATCTTCTCCAGCCATTGCGCGTAGACCTTCTCCCAATGCGGGGGAAAGAAGCGGATCAGATGCTGGTGCACGACCCGGAGCGCTTCCTCGGTCCTGGGGTAATGGAGAAACCACTGCTCGCTCAGGCGTGGCTCGATCGGCACCTGGCTGCGATCGCTGTAACCAACGCTGCTCTCGTGCGGTTCGGTTTTTGCGAGGAGCCCGTTCGCTTCCAGGATGACCGCGGCTTTCTCGCGCGCTTCGAAACGATCGCGGCCGTGCAGTTCCGGCATCGTGGGACAATCGATCCGCCCGTCAGGCGTGAGGACATCGATCACCGGCAGTTGGTTTCGCGTGCCGATCTCGAAATCGGCTCGGTCGTGTGCCGGCGTGACTTTGAGCACCCCGGTGCCGAACTTCGGATCGATCGCCGCATCGGCAATCACTGGAATCTGCGCCCGATCGAGCGGGCGCCAGACATTCTTGCCTAACGAATCGTGGTACCGCGGATCGTCCGGGTGGACCGCGAGCGCGACGTCGGCCATGATCGTTTCGGGTCGGGTCGTCGCGACTTCGATGTAACGGCCGGGTTCCTCGACCAGTTCGTAGCGCACGTAGTAGAGCGCACTCCTGGTCGGTGTCGCCACCACTTCTTCATCGGAGAGAGCCGTCTGGGCGGCGGGATCCCAGTTGATCATGCGGCGGCCACGATAGATGAGCCCTTTGTCGTAAAGCGCGACGAAGACCTCCTGCACGACGCGGACGTAATCGTCATCCAGCGTGTAGCGCTGACGCGACCAATCGCAGGAGCAGCCCAGCCGCTTTAGTTGTTCGATGATGATGCCGCCGTGTTTCTCCTGCCACTCAAGAACTCGTCCGAGAAATTTCTCCCGCCCGAGATCTCGTCGGGTCACGCCCTCGTTTTTGCGCAGCCATTTTTCCACCGCGCTCTGGGTGCCGATACCGGCGTGATCCATTCCGGGGAGCCACAGGACTTCCTTGCCCAGCATTCGCGCCTGTCGCGCGAGAATATCCTGGATGGTGGTGTTGAGAACGTGACCGAGGGTGAGGACGCCGGTGATGTTAGGCGGCGGGATGACGATGGAAAAGGCCGGCTTGGGCGACGCGGGATCGGCGGTAAAGAAACCTTCCTCGACCCATCGGGCGTACCACTTCGGCTCAACCGCATGCGCATCGTAGGCTTTAGAAAGTTCCGCCATCGGGGAGGAACCATCGAAGAGCAGACACCGATTGCAAAACGAAAAGCCGCCGTCGTAGCCGGGGGCGCTGATCCTGGCCCGGGCATCAGGGGGTTGGCACCTTCTGCCGGGTCGCGGCCCCTGGCTCCAAGTGTGCTACTATCCCGCCGTGGAGAAGGTCAACCTCGCGCAAAAGTTCGCCGTATTTAGCGAACATTGGCGACCAAAAATCGTCGGCGAGCTCAACCACCAGGAAGTGAAGCTGGTAAAATTCCAAGGCGTTTTCCCCTGGCATCATCACGAAACCGAGGACGAGCTTTTCCTCGTCTGGCGCGGCCGGATGCGGGTTGAGTTTCGCGATCGGGTCGTGGATTTAAGCGAAGGCGAATTTCTTATCGTGCCGCACGGCGTCGAGCATCGTACCGCCGCGGATGAAGAGGCCGAAGTGGTGCTTTTCGAGCCAGCGGCGACCCGCAACACCGGGAGCGCCGCGGAATCGGACTTCACCGCGCCGGAGGGCGTGCGCATCTGAGCATGAACCGGGGCGAACGGCCAATCGGCGTTTTCGATTCGGGGATCGGCGGGCTCACCGTGGTGAGCGCGTTGCGCCGGCTTTTGCCTAACGAACGCATCCATTACCTCGGCGACACCGCCCGCGTGCCCTACGGCGGGAAAAGTGCGGCCACGGTTGAGCGCTATAGCCTGGAACTTACCGGCCTGCTCCTGGAGGAAGATTGCAAGGCGGTCGTCGTCGCCTGCAACACGGCGTCGGCCCTCGCCCTAACGACACTGGAAACGACCCTGCCGGTCCCGGTCGTAGGCGTGATTCAACCTGGCGCGGAAGCCGCCGCCGTCGCCACCCGCAACGGACACATCGGCGTCATCGGCACCCGCGCGACGATTCGCAGCGGCGCCTATGAGCATGCGATTCATGCGCTCGCGCCGAACGCGCGGGTCTCCGCTCGCCCCTGCCCGCTTTTCGTTCCCTTGATCGAAGAAGGCTGGCTCGAAGGGGAAATCACGGATCGGGTCGTGAGGCAATATCTTCAGCCGCTGGTCGAGGACGGGATTGATACGCTCGTCCTGGGCTGCACTCACTATCCTCTTCTCCGCGAGGCGATCGGAAAATTCCTCGGCAACGCGGTTTGCCTGGTCGATTCCGCAGAGAATTGTGCGCAGGCTGTTTCCTGTTTGCTGGAAAAGAAAAACCTCCGCGCTGCGCCCGGATCGGAGGGCGCACTGGCTGTCGCGCTCACCGACTCGCCCGACGTTTTCCTCGAGGTCGCCGGGCGGGCTTTGCAGTTGGAGATTGGCGAGATCGATCTGCGGCCGGTTTTGCAATCTGGCGGGGCGGGGGCTCTTCCGTCTGTTTCTGCTCGACCGGCGCGGATCTGACTAAAGGGCGACGGGGCCGCTCTTTGGTCAATCGCGCCGCAACCAGCTCGTAGGAATGGTCGATCCATTCCCGCAATTCGGCAGGCGGAATCCGGTCGCTCAGCTCGATTGTGTTCCAGTGTCTCTTGTTCATGTGATAACCGGGACGCACTTCCTCGTAGCGATCGCGCAAATCGAGCGCCCGCTCGGGATCGCACTTTAGGTTCACCTGCGGTGGCACGTCATCGAGCGAAGCAAGCGCGAAGACTTTGCCGTCCACTTTGAAAACGAGCACGTCGGGGCCGAAGGGAGTGCCTTCGGAAACATTCGATTTCGTCAGGCAATATTTGCGGAAGTCTTCGAGGTCCATAGCCGGTCGGACAGAATTTAGCACGAGAAAGACGGCTTCGAACGGTCCCGATCGCCATTCGAATCAGGAGAGCGTTTCCGGGAACCCCAAAATTTTCCCGGATGGATTGGCGAACGGCGCGGCTTCGCCTAGATTCGTCGGCTGGCGAACGAAGGGTCGCGTTTTCCCAAATGTCCAAGGAAAAACCGAGTATTGCCTGGCCGACGATGTCGAAATTCGTCGGTCAGTTGAATCACGACTTGCGCAACCACCTCAATGCGATCGAGCTGCAGGCGGCTCTTCTGGGCGAGATCGCGCCTAACGATGAAATGCGGGAGGAGATCAGGCGCCTGCGGGGAATGACTGGCGAGCTGGGCGCCGACCTGCAGAAGCTCTCCCGGCTGATGAAAGAACCGCGCCTCCAGACGATGCCTTACTCGGCGCGGGAACTGGTGGAAGACGTGCGCGGAAAAGTGGCGGAGAACGAGTCGGTGTTGGCCCTGGCGATCGAATGGCGCAATTCGTTAGGCGAGGAGATGCTCGAGATCGATCCGCAACTGGTGGAGGAGGCGTTGCTCGAACTTTTCGCCAATGCCGCCGCGCATGGACGAACCAGTGGCCCGGTCATTTTTGAGGCGGAGGCTCGGCGCGACGCAATCGTCTTTACGCTGCGCGAGCCGAAAAAGGACTTTGCCGGGACAACGGAAAACTGGGGGAGTCAACCGTTCGAGCGGATCAGCCATGGCCATTATGGTCTTGGACTGCACCGGGTGCGCGTTATTCTTGAAGCGCACCATGGCACCTTCACGGCGCAGTTCGATCCGGCGGAATCGGTTTTGGTCACAGCCGTTTGTCTCCCCCGCCTCGTTTCCTGAGGGGCGGCGACCCTCGGCCCGCGCAGCTGATTCGCCATGACAACCGAGAATCGACGCATCCTCATTATTGACGACGAGCGTCCGATCCAGATGACGCTCGAGGCATTGTTAGGCCGACGCGGTTATGAAGCGGCTGTGGCCGGAAACGCCGCCGCCGGAATGCGCTTGATCGAGAGCCACGACCCAGCCCTCGTCCTGCTCGACCTGCAATTACCCGACGCGGACGGATTGCAAATGCTCGATCAGATCAAGACCGGGTACCCGGAAATACAGGTCATTATTCTGAGCGCGCATGATTCGCTGAACAACGCGATCGAGTCGATCAAGCGCGGCGCTTTTCACTTTATCAGCAAGCCGTATGCGCCGGAAGAATTGCTCAGCCTGGTCGAGAAGGCCCTGGAAAAAAAATCGCTCCTGCGCGAAACCCTCGAACTACGGGAAACGACCGAGCAGTTGAAACAGCGCCTGGCGGTGGCGGAGAAGCGGCACTCGCTGGTTTTCAAGAGCAAGGTCATGCAGCAGATCGACGAGTTGATTACGGCGATGGCCCCTTCGGAGGCCAACGTCCTCATCACGGGCGAAAGCGGGGTAGGCAAGGAAGTGATCGCCAATGTCATTCACAGCCGGAGCCGCCGGGCAGAAAAGCCCATGGTGAAGCTCAATTGCGCCGCTTTCCCTCAAACCATGATCGAGGGCGAGCTTTTCGGTTACGTCAAAGGCGCCTTTACCGGCGCCTCGAGCGATTTTCGCGGGATGATTGCGGAAGCCGATGGTGGCACCCTTTTCCTCGACGAGATTTCGGAGATGCCGACCGAATTGCAAACTCGTTTCCTGCGGGTTTTACAGGAGCGGGAATTCCGTTCGTTAGGCAGCCCGAAGACGCAGAAGGCGAACTTCCGCCTGATCGCGGCGACGAACCGGTCGGTGCACCAGGCGATGGCAGAGAACCGGTTGCGCTCCGATCTTTATTATCGCCTTAACACTTTCCAGATCGAGCTCCCGCCCCTGCGCGAACGCAAGGAAGACATTCCTCCTTTGGTCGCGACCTTCGTCAAACAATTCGCCCGGCAACTCGACAAGCCGGAACCGACAATCGCGCCCGAAGCATTTCAAAAATTGCTCGATTACGGCTGGCCAGGAAATGTGCGCGAGCTGCAGAACACGATGGAGTACGCCGTGGTCCTCGCGCGACAGAGTCAGATCACAGTCAAGGAATTGCCGGCCGAAGTGCAGCTGCCGGTGGTTTTGCAAAAGACCCAGCGGGAGGCAAGCCGGAGCCACAGTCCGGTGCGGCGGCTAAACGAGATGGAACGCAATGCCATCCTCGACGCGCTTGCCCAATGCCACGGAAATAAGAAGAAGGCCGCGGAGTTGTTAGGCATCCAGCGCCCGACGCTTTATAACAAGATGAAGCGTTACGCGATCCAGATCTAAAATCCGAAATTCAAACTCCTAAATTCGAATTTGTAGGGCGGGCGCTTCGCCTGCCCAGTTTTGAAACACGGCAAGCGGAGCGCTTGCCCTACAACATCGATATCGCTAGTCTTCTTCGATCATGGGTCACCCTCCCAGAATTCCGGTCTGGCTACGGTGGGATCAGGAGGTGGTCTACTTCCTTACCTCTGCGTTGCCCACCGCGGGCCAGTTCTGGCAAACGACTTGGCTTTCGCTGCGTTCCAACATGCGATCGCGCGCCTAACGAAATGGAACGTTGTCGCCGCTGTTCTGATGCCGAATCATGTCCATCTCATTGCGCCTAACGAACGCAAAGAAGCCGTTGGCAATGCTTCCGGCGCGCTCAAGCGTTGGATGCGGCAGGAATTGAGGGCCAATTGGCGATGGCAGCCCGGGAGTTTCGACCGGCTCCTGCGCTCCGATGAGTCTGCGGAAGAGAAATGGCAGTATATGAGGGAAAATCCAGTACGTGCGGGCTTGGTCGAGCGCTGGGAGGATTGGCCCTACAAACTCGGCTTCGACTGGCCACCGGCACGGTTGTAGGGCGGGCGCGTCGCCTGCCCCAGGCTAGGCGCAGAGACTCGGCAGGCAAAGCGTCCGCCCTACAACCGCTCTACATCTAGCCTGGGCAGGCGACGCGCCCGCCCTACAACCGCTTTTGAAGTCGGCTAGGATTTCGAGATTCGATTTGGCATTTCGATACCGCGATTTCGGATTTAGGTTTTCTTCGTGAGTCGCCATCACGAGAAAGTTCTCGAACACGCCGAGCGCGAACTGACTCCGGCGACCGGACCGACGCCGGGTCTGCTCCCGATTTACCAAAAGTTCCTCAAGATCGAAAATCATCGCCTGCGTTTGCGCCATCACGCAGGAGGCGGCGGGCGCGAAGTCTGCGCCAGCCGTGCCTCGCTCATCGACGTTGTCCTGCGTCACCTCTTCGAAGCGGCAACCGGCTCAACTCAGGAGCGCAACGGGAAAAAGAGTATCCCCTTGAGCCTGGTCGCGCTGGGTGGTTACGGGCGCGGGGAGCTCAACCCGGGGAGCGACGTCGACGTGATGTTTCTGCATCCCCACACGGGAAATGAGGTGCCGGAATCGCTCGCCCAGACGGTCGAAAGAGTCCTCTATTTTCTCTGGGATGTAGGGTTCAAGGTTGGACACTCGACCCGCTCGATCCGCGAAGCGGTCGACCAGGCCAACGGCGATATGTTGACCAAGACCGCCCTGCTGGAAGCGCGCCTGCTTGCCGGCGACGCCGAGCTTTTCCAACGCTTTCGAGCGCAGTTTCGCCGGCGGTGCGTTCTCGGTCACGAAAAAGAGTACATCACCGCCCGGATGGAAGATCAGACGCGGCGGCATGAAAAATTTGCGAACAGCGTTTATCTCCAGGAGCCAAACGTGAAGAGCGGGTGCGGCGGCCTGCGCGATTATCAGAATCTGCTCTGGATCACTTACTTCAAGGAAGGTGCCCTCACGACAACCCATCTCGTGGGCAAGGACTGGCTAAGCGACACCGATCAGCGGCGGATCGATGCGGCCTACGATTTTCTTCTCCGCGCGCGCACCCAGCTTCATTACACAAGCGAGCGCGCGACCGATCTGCTCTATCTCAACCTTCAGCCCGAGGTCGCCCGCCAACTCGGCTTTCGCGAGAAGAGCCCGGTGGCCCGGTCCGAGGCTTTCATGAAGGATTATTACGAGCACACGCGAAACATTTTTCGCATCACCGAGCGCTTGACCGAGCGTTTTGCCTCGGGCGCGGCGACCACCACCCGGCTGCTTTTCTTTCCCCTTCTCCCGCGCTCGCGCGAGAAAGAAACCCACTTCGGCGGGTTCTTCAGCCGAGGCGGACAACTGCACGCCACCGACCCACAGCTCTTCAGCCGCGAGCCGGTGCAACTGATGAAAGCTTTCGAACACGCCCAGGAGCGCAAGCTCGAGCTCAGCCCCGAACTGACCGACGCGATCAGCCGCCGCCTCCGCTTTGTCACGCGCGAATTCCGTTATGCCAAAGCGCCGCGCGAGATTTTCGCGCGCATGCTCGGGCGCAAAGGGGAGGTCGCGTGCGTTCTGCGGATGATGCACGAAGTCGACTTCCTTGGGCGTTATCTGCCCGAGTTCGGTCACCTCACCTGCCTTGTGCAGCACGAATATTTTCATCGCTACACCGCGGACGAGCACACGCTCGTCTGCCTGGAAAAACTCGATGCGCTTTGCACCACCGAGGAGCGAAAACTTCAACCCTATCGCCGGCTCTTCGAAAACATGGCCGACCCCTACGTCCTTTATCTCGCGCTTCTCCTCCATGATACCGGCAAAGGCGTCGGCGCCAGGCCCCACTCGGAAGCGAGCGCCCTGTTCGCGCAGGCGGTGGCCGCCCGGCTCCAGCTCAGCTCCGAGCAGCGGCGTTCGTTAGTCCTGCTTGTCGACCACCACCTCACCCTTTCGAGCATGGCGCAACAACGCAACCTGGATGATCCCGCGACCGTGATTCAGTTCGCCGCAATCGTGAAGTCGCAGACCAACCTCGACGCCCTCATGCTGCTCACTCTGGCCGACGGACAAGGCACGACCGATGCCTGGTCGGACTGGAAAGAATCGTTAGTCTGGCATCTCTACCACGCAACCGCGGAATACCTGCGGGACCAGGAAGGCTTTATCCGCCAGGGCGAACTGGAGCGCGAACGTCTCCGCCGCGCGGTTGCAGAAAAGCTCTCGCCCGATTTCGCCGAGGAGATCGAAGCCCACTTCGATTACATGCCGGTGAATTATTTTCGCACCTTCACGGCGGAGAAAATCGTCGGGCACCTCGAATTATTTCGCACTCTCTGGCGGAACATTTACTTCGGGAACGAACCCGCCTCCGCGCCGGCGTTGCGCTGGGAGGTTTTGCCGGAAGAGGGACATAGCGCGGTCTCGATCGCGACCTGGGACCGGCGCCATCTGCTGGTCGACATCGCCGGGGCCTTCGCCGTCGCCGGGCTCAACATCCTGAGCGCCGACATTTATATCCGCAACGATAACCTGGCCCTGGACGTCTTTCGGGTTTGCGACGCCAGGTTCAGCCCGGTTACTCGCGAGGCGGATATCGCGCGGGTGGAATCAACCCTGCGCCTCGCCCTCGAGAGCGAGCGCTTCGATTTTGCCTCGCTCCTCAGGACGATGCCGCGAAAAGCCGGGCGGGAAACCCCCGAGATCGAGTTCCCGACCCGGATCAGCATCGAAAACAAGAGCCATCCTACTTCCACCTTGATCCAGGTGGAAACGCCCGACCGGCTCGGTCTGCTGTACGATCTGGTCGCCTGCCTGGGACGGAACAATATTTACATCACCCTCTCCCGCATTAGCACCGACAAGGGCGCGGCAATCGACACCTTTTACGTGACCGACGCGACCACCGGCGGACAGATCAACGAAGCCGGCCGAATTAAGGAATTGCAGCGGCAACTAAAGGCGGCGACGCTGCACGGATCCTGAAGGAAATCAGAAATCCTAAGCACGAAATTTGAAACAAATCAGAAATCAAAGAAGGAATGTTCCGAAAAATTCCCCGCGGAACCGCCGCCAGCATTTGAATTTCGAATTTGTTTAGGATTTCGATCTTCGGATTTCGCATTTTTCTTTTTTCCATGAACGTCCTCATCCTTGCCGCCGGTTACGCGACTCGCCTTTATCCGCTCACCCACAACAAGGCCAAGCCACTTTTGGAAGTAGCCGGCAAACCAATGATCGAGTGGGTGCTGGATAACCTCACGCCGATTCCAGGTCTGGGCACCGTCTATGTCGTGACCAACGACAAGTTCGCAAAGGATTTCCAAGCCTGGGCGGAGGGCTACCAGGCGCGGCACCCCAGACTCCAATTGAAGATCATCAATGATGGTTCCCGAAGCGACGAAGACAAACTTGGCGCGATTGGCGACATTCGCCTGGCACTCGACCGGGCGGAGATCGCCGGCCAACCGTTGCTCGTGGTGGCGGGCGACAATCTCTTCAGCGAGCCGCTGACCGAGTTCGCCGCTCACGCCAAAGGCTCGGGTGCGACCCTCGCGACCTACGACGTGGGCGATCTCGAGGCGATGAAAAAGTATTCCGCGATCGAGATCGACGCCGAGGGAGTAATCACCCACTTCGAGGAGAAGCCCTCTAAACCAAAAACGACGCTGACTGGGATCGCGCTTTACTATTTCGCTCCGGCAACGCTCGAGCTTTTCACGACCTACATTGCCGCCGGAAATAATCCAGACCAGCCGGGACGGTTCATTCAATGGCTTCACACCCGGCACCCGGTAAAAACTTATCAAATCAAAGGCACGTGGTACGACATCGGGAGCAAGGAATCGCTCGAGGAGGCGAACAGAATTTTTTCAAAGTTCGGCGTCAATCGTGAATCGTAATTCGAGAATCGTGAATCGGATCCTTCTTCCGATGTAGCGAATCACGAATCTCGATTCACGACTTACTTCAGCCGGCCTTCGTCAAACTCGATCAGGTCGAAGTAAGTGCGGATGTCCTTGCGCCCGGCGCCGCCAGATTCGCGGAGAAAGTGGACGAAACGCGCTTCCTTCTCCGCAGTGTCGGGGCGGCGTGAGATCATCGCCTGGTTCCATTCTTCGATCTCAGCCGGCGAATGGGCGACGCCGTTTTCGCGTACCCAGGCGAGGATGGCTTCGTCGCTTTCCAGTTGATTGGCCGCTTTCTCGAACGCTTCCGGATCGATCTTGAGAAAGGCCAACAGGTGCTGGTCGAACCCGACCGTCTTGTAGTTGTAGCCGGTGAGCAACCCCTGGCGATGGAGCCGCGCTTTATCGATCAGGCGCGGCAAATGAACATAGCCGCCCAGCCGTTGGTACGGGCTTCGGGGAAAAGTTTTCTGCATCACAGCGACGCTACGAGGTCGCGGGTAAGCCGAAGGGATGCGCCGGCGGACGTCGCAGGCGGGTATTGGCCTTGGAGGCTTCAAAGTCGGGGAGTAGTTCCGCCTGTTTGTAGGTCTTTTGGCCGATCACGAGTTGACCGGTGAAAGTGCCGCCCTTTTCGACATTGATGGCGCGTGCGACCACGTTCCCGTCGAGCGCCCCATGACTGCGAATCGTCACGACCGTTTCCGCGACGATCTCGCCCACCATGCGCCCGCGGACCTCAATCGAGCCGACCTGAAGTTGGCGGAAAAATTGAACTTCGGCGCGTCTGCCAATGATGACAAGCGGCGCAGTCAGTTTTCCCTGGACCTTGCCGGAAGCGCGAAACTCGACCTTCTCGATACATTGCAGGCTGCCGCGCAGTTTGCCCTCGATGATGGCGCAACGGCAGACCACGCTGCTGCTGCTCAGATCGCCCGCCGAGGTCACGTAAATCGAGCCGTGGGTGCGAATGGCCCGGCTAAAAGCGGTGTTGATGCGATAGTCGCGCAGGTCCATGTGGACGCTGCAGGAGGGGCAAATGGTGGAGGTCGCGGCAGAATTCAACTCCTGCGTGGCCCCGCAATCGAAGCAGGCGATCGAGGTAATGCGCGGCCGTTGCCAGGCGCCCTGGACCCGGTGAAGGAGCGACTGGGCGGCGGAAATCGTTTCGCTGAAATCGAAGCCGGGCTTGCCCGGCGCGCGCTCACATTCGACCAGGAAATGCTTGCCGCATTGCCGGCAGAGAGTGCTCCGCGCGGCGGCATATTCCATCTGCTTAAAGCCGCAGTGTGGACAATCCACACTGACTTTCGCAGGCGACTTAGCCACAGAGCTGGCGCGTCGCTAGTCGTTAGGCGCGTCCCGCCATCGCCGGTTTCGACGAGACAGGCGTTTCATCATTGCGCGAAGAGCTTTCGGGGCGCGAACCACCGTTGGCGCTGGCCATGCTGCTCGGTTTGCCGCTGGTGACTTCGGATTTGCCAATGAAAGTGGCGCCATCCTCGATCACGAGCCGGGCCGCCTTGAGATCGCCCTGGAGGGTGCAGCGCGATTTGAGCTCGCAGCGCTCGCCCACGATAATGTTCCCCTGCACTTTGCCATAGACCGTGATCGACTTGGTTTTGATCTCGCCACGGATATCGGCATTTTCACCGATCGTTAAGACCCCATCGGAATGAATCTCGCCCTCGACCTTGCCGTCGATCATCAACTCCTTCTGGAATTTTATGCTGCCTTTGATTTCCACATCCTTTGAAAGGATGTCCTTGCCTGAATTGTCGGCCATATATTTTTGCTGCTCACTGATGCTTGATGGTTTGGGAGCTTCTTCTCGATGAGAAGGAGTGTAGTGCTCCTCCGCATAACTCGAGCCGGTCGAAGTGTTCTCCCCCGGCGACGCGGGCTTTTGCGGAATGAATTTTTTTAACACGCCCGATTATTAGAAGCCGCTTTTGTACCTGTCAACGGTAAGATGCACTTTCGGCTCATTTTTTACCGTGAAAGTCTGGATTCGTAGGTTTTGCAGGCCCCATTTTGGTCAATCAGGGTGAGAAATCCCGGCGCCCGCGACGGCGTTCGGTCCAAAATTCGGCCGAGCGCATCCGGCGACGAGGGCCGAGCGAGGACGCCGCCGAATTCGCCACTACCCGATCGCTCTCCGCGGCCAGGACCCAGCGCACTTCGTGTTGGTGAAGAATTTCACGCGCTTCCTGCGGTGAAGTTGCGAGGAAAAAGCGCGCCGTCTCCGCAATCCCGGGCAGGCCTTCGTGCGAACTGCCCGCCACGACCGGCTGACCCGACCAATAAGCAGTCGCGGGGCCGAGCCACCACGGCGCCAGGATCGTCCCGGCGATCGCTTGCTCGTTAGGCCATATTTGGCCATCCTAAAACTGGAGCATTGGAAAAAGCGAGCCAAGAAGCAAACCGAACGTCAGCCATCTTTGCCTAACGACAGCAAATTGCGCCGGGATCGTGAGGACGAAAAGAAAGGCAAAGAAATATCCCCATCGCGCTTCCCAGAGGCTGAGGAGAAAAAGGAGAATGAGCAGAGCGAGGAAAAGCCGCGGCACACCGCGCCGGCGAAACGCGAGTGCAATCAGAAAGGGGCTGAGCAGAATTAACCCGCCCACCCAGCTCAGCCAGATCGGATTCGTTAGGCTAATCGAGTGAAGTTCGCCGATTGTTTGTGCCCAGCGGGCGAAGAACGGTCCGAATCCTGGCGGGCCGGGCCAGCGCCTTTCAATCAGGACGGCGAGCAAAACAATGCCTGCCATCACCCTCCATCCGATTCGTCGCGGCTCGCTGATTATTTTTGCGGGCGCTTTGATCATTCCCACCAAAAGCACCACCGCGAGCAGGACCAACGGTTCATAAAGCGACACCCAGAGAGCCAGCCCCCAACTGATCCCGCTCACCGCACTCCAGCCGGTCGTCGCGTTCTCCCACAAACGCCATTCCGCCGCGAACGCGATGAGCAGGCAGGATGAGCAATCCCGGCTGATCGGGCCGCCCCAGCGCCGTCCCATGACCCAGAATCGCGCTGAGCGCGTAAGTCAGAAGCGCAGCATAGCGCCCAGGCCACCGAACATTTCGCGACCACTACCACAGAAACCAGCCCCCGAGCGAGCCCGAGCAACGGCGAGACAAGCGCGCCCGCCAGATTCAGCGGCTGTGCGGTGACAGGCCGCAGCGCCGCCGCCAGGAAGGCAATCAAATAATCCAACGGCGCCGTCGTGTGCGGTTTGGTCCCGATGGGAAAATTCTCGAAATCATGATGCCTGACGATGTGCCCGGGCCGCATCACCATTCGCGCCCGGATCATGCGCGCGTAACAATCGGGATCGACAAAGTAAATTTCCCCGCCCACAAACACGGCCTCGTAATTCGCGCAGCGGGTCAGCAGGACCACCGCGCTGAGGACGGCGATCTCGAGAGCGGCCAGCAGCGTGCGCCACACGAAGCGTTTCTAGCCGAAAATGGAAAATCGAAAACCCGAATTCCTGGGCCCACCAGGATTCGAACCTGGGACCAAGGGATTATGAGTCCCCTGCTCTAACCGCTGAGCTATAGGCCCGTCTCTTCTCGATAATAGAAGCACGAACTTCGTTCCGCGACTAATCTCCTAAGGCGCAGCAGAGGCATGAGCCGTGCTGGACTTTTGCCTGCGCGCGGATAGAACCGCCTTTCCAATCATGTCGCGAACGAGGCAGGCCCGGAAAAATCTTCGCATCGTGCTCAAGTTCGGGTCCGGCACCCTTACCTGCACGAACAGCCCCGGGCTCGATCTGAAACAGTTCCTCCGTCTAAGCGGGGAGATTGCCGCGCTCGTTAGGCAGAGACATCAGTGCGTGACGGTGACGAGCGGCGCGGTCGCCGCGGGGATGAGCACTTTCTCGCTCGGCGAACGCCCGAAGGACCTGGCCACGGCCCAGGCCAGCGCGGCGGTCGGCCAATCGAAATTGATGCAGGCCTACGCCACGGTCTTCGGTCGTTATCAACTGAACGTGGCGCAACTGCTCCTCACCCATAGCGACCTCGACAGCCGCATCCGGCGGGAAAACGCGCGTAACACCCTGGAACGCCTGCTCGCGGCCGGCGACGTGGTCCCGATTATCAACGAGAATGATTCCGTCGCGGTCGAGGAATTGAACTTTGGCGATAATGACCGGCTCTCCGCCGAAGTCGCTACCCTGGCGCACGCCGATCTCCTCATCATTCTCACTCAGGTCGATGGCCTGCTCGATCCATCCGGCAAAGTGATCCCCCTCGTTCGCGACATCGATCGGGTGAAATCCCTCGTGAACCAGAGCAAAGGGCGCTTCTCCGTCGGCGGTATGGTTACCAAACTCGAAGCGGTGAAGATGGCGGTCGATGCCGGAATCACCACTGTCATCCTCAATGGTCGCCGACCCGACGGCATCGCCGCGGCCGTGGCGGGCAAGAACGTGGGGACCCGCTTCCTTGCCCGGCGCCGTGCTCGCCCCGGTTCGGCTCGTTAGGTAAGGCCTCTGGTCGTGCACTCATCCACGTGTGCTGGCGACGGTGTTTCACTGTCGCGAACTTTTCCGGTGCGCTCGCTGCAATTTGCGCATGCACTCTTGCCTGCCGATCCAGCAAGAAAAGTTCGTCGAGCTCGAACAGCGCGACTACACACGCGGAACGTGTGGGTTACCTGGAATGTGCATCGCCGCGCTTTCTGCTAAACTCACCGGAGCAACTGAATGGATCTCAAAACGCTCATCCTCGATCTCGGCCGGCGCGCGCGCGCAGCGTCTCGTCATCTCGCGCGGCTCGACTCGGAGCAAAAAAACCGCGTTCTGCTGGCGATGGCCGAGGAGGTCACCGCCCGTCGCGATCAAATCCTTACGGCGAACGAGAAAGACCTGGAGCGCGCGAAAGAAAACGGCCTGGCCGGCGCCATGCTCGAACGCCTGACTTTGAACCCGACGCGCATCAATGCGATGGCGAAGGGGATGGAAGCGGTGGCGGCGCTGCCCGATCCCGTGGGCGAAGATATTCGACAATGGACACAGCCTAACGGCCTCCAAATTTCCAAGGTGCGCGTTCCCATCGGTGTCATCGGGATCATCTACGAATCCCGGCCGAACGTGACGAGCGACGCCGCCGTTCTTTGCACCAAAACTGGCAATGCGGTGATTCTGCGCGGCGGCTCTGAAGCGATTCACTCGAATCTCGCGATCGCCGAAGCGCTCCAGGCCGGCGGCGCAAAGGCCGGTTTGCCTGAGGGCAGTATTCTGCTCGTCCCGCAGACCGATCGCGAAGGCGTGCGGTTGATGGCCGAGATGGATCGTTACATCGACCTGATTATCCCCCGCGGCGGCAAAGCTTTGATCGAGGCCGTGGTGAGCGCGGCGCGCATGCCCGTGATCAAACACTCCGACGGGATCTGCATTGTCTATGTCGACGAGGAGGCCGATCTCGAGATGGCGGCCGAGATCGTGGTCAATGCCAAGACCCAGCGCCCCGGAGTTTGCAACGCGATTGAGACCGTTCTCGTCCATCGTGCGATCGCAGCTGATTTCCTGCGTAAACTCGGCCCGCGCCTTTCCGAAAAGAAAGTCGAACTGCGCGCGGATAATACGGCCTTCGTTGAACTCGCGGCCCACGCCTACGAACCGCTTCGCCGGGCGAGAGAGGAAGATTGGTCGACCGAATTTCTGGATCTTATCCTGGCCGTGCGCGTAGTCGACTCGCCTAACGAGGCCATTTCTCACATCCTCCGCTGCGGGTCGCACCACAGTGATTGCATCATCACCCGCAATGAAAGGACGGCCGAACAATTCCTCGCTGAGGTCGATTCCGCCACGGTTTACTGGAACGCATCAACCCGTTTTACCGATGGCGGAGAATTCGGCTTCGGCGCCGAGATCGGGATCGGCACCGATAAGCTGCATGCCCGTGGCCCGATGGGCTTGGAAGAGTTAACTACCTACAAGTATATAATTCGCGGGACGGGTCAGGTCCGCGGATAAATTAAAGATATGCACCTCAAAGTTCGATCAATCCATTCTGGACTTCTTCTGGTGCTTCTCGCCTGCGTGATCTTGTTCCGCGGTGAGAAGGCTTCCGCCATCACCGTCACGGTCGTGCCCGATACCACCTTTCAGACTTTGTTTGAAACCTATGGCAACGATAATACGTTGCTCGACGATTGGACCGGGTCGGACGGAGTCCTTTCCGTGGTCCTGCCGGATGGCCGCGTGCTTTGGGATTTTTCCGACACATTTCTTGGACTTGTAAATGCCGATGGCTCACGACCGCCAGGCCAGCCCTTTATCAATAACTCAATGATCATCCT